>Ga0116229_10002434_pt1 | contig 30065 bp, 22 predicted proteins | sample S1TSphgellanicum_3_FD_87313 | JGI IMG/M metagenome (GOLD analysis project Ga0116229, IMG submission 87313) | Host-associated microbial communities from peat moss isolated from Minnesota, USA - S1T2_Fc - Sphagnum magellanicum MG | ecosystem: Host-associated > Plants > Peat moss > Unclassified...
AAAAAGTATGCCTCTATTAAACCTTACTTGTTGAAGAAGCATTCCAATAGTACCAAGAGTGGGCACCAATTTTTCAAAAATGTTTTAATTTTGATTTTTATTGAATTTTCTTTGACAAAAGCTTTCAATATTCTATAACACCTCATGAAAATTGTTAACATGAAGGTAAAAATGCCTCTAGCATATTTCATTAGACTTAACTATAGCAACTAAACGGAACCAAAATAGTTACATGATTACAAAATGATGCCCATGTTCAACACAAATTGTTTAATTAATTGAATGTTGAAAAGAGTGGTGCAAACTCATGGTTTTTTCTTTGGTGAATTTTTGCCACTTTGTGGGGAACGAAATTCCAATGTGATTCATACATAGGATTTTTGTGAAAAAAATGCAACAAAGTGGTCCACATTTCAAGGATTTTTTTGGTGTGAAATCAGCATATTCAAGCAATAGGTTAGAGCATGTCACCAAAATATAGCATGACTCTTAAATATTCTACTTTTTCCTTCGACTTGTAGCCAAATTTGGCTAATTCCTCTTGGGAATGATTGCCAATGTAGCTACGTCACAAAATTGAATTATAAAAAATAAAAAACTTGCATCCAAAAACCTCAAATTGAATATTTAAAATTTCAAAATATGTGTTGTAAACTTAGTAAATTCACGAGCATTATGTCTAGGGTTGGTGGCAATGGGGTTTTTTTCTCCCAAAATATTTGAATTTGGAAATTTGTCAAATTTTTGGTGAAAGAAAACATTTTCATTACAAAAACATGTTTTTGAAACTTTTTTCAAAAAATGAGGAATTATTACACACCAAACCTTGGTGGTAAAGCATATTATGTACTTGCCATGATGTATATTGTCCCACCCATTCCAAAACAGCTTGTGAGAAGGCTCACACACATGAAGGTGTGGGTGGGCTTTTGTGTGACCATTGTGCAAGAATTTAGTGTATGCAGTCAAATTGATTAATTGATGCAAGAGTTTCAATTCATGTTGACATGACTGAATCTAATAATAGAACATGTTTTATGTAACAAAAAAATAAAAGAAATCAAGTAGAACAAGATTTGCTCCCCTTGAACAAGCCGTTCCCACTGCCATATCTCACATTATTCAATTGATGTGCCCTTAAAAAAAGGCTTTGCACCCATGCCCTTGTGTTCTACAGGAATTGCAATAAAAATAACTGAAATTAATTTTAAAATTTAGATGAAAATAATTCTTAGAATTTTCATGAGAATTTTAATGAATTGTATACAAATTGGTAATCATATAGTTGAATATTCTAAAAGTTTCAAATTGGAGTAATGAAAATGTGAAAATTGGTCCATGTTTATTCACAAGCTATGGCATGTCACTATATTATTGCAAGTGGATTTGCTCTAAGAACATATCCACCCATGCCTCCTATGTTTGGACCTAATGGATTTGCTATATAACCATGTCCACCCACACCACATGTTTGGGCCTCTACATGGGTTTACCACATCCAACATGAAGTGTTGATTATTTTCTCATCCCCATCCATAATTCTAAAAATCAAATAAGATAAAGTGCCCCGGCATTGAATGTTCCCAAGGTACAAAGTGCAATCCACCAATCTAAATGTTGTCAAAATCTTGAGAATAATCCCATGTCATGTTTTACTTTTTCTTTAGGGTAATTTTACTATGAACCTTTTGTCTAGCTTCAACTGCTAGAAGCTACCCTACCCACCAAGGTTTCCTTGTTAACAAATAAGGGTAAGCATCGGATATGTAGTGATTCTAGTACCAAGTAATGCACATTTCACCTTGTTAACAAATAACATGGGCATTCAAATGGCATGCCATGGTGGGCATGCCACACCTGATATGCCATATGGGGTGCATCATTAACTAATTTTGAAATTGAACTAATTTAATGGGGACTTCCATTTGCAATGAGTTGCAATTATATCATAATTATGAAGCCCAAAGATCATACTAAAGCTCAAAGTCACCTTAGGAATCACTTAGATCTTTGATGTTAGTCTTATAATACACAAAAGACTATTAATCTTGTTAGTTAGTCAAGCTATTATCATTCTTGAATTATGGGTGACATGGACCAAGATTATGATGAGATGTACATGGATGAGTTTCATGTTTATTGTTGCAAGAATCACTTGTAAGACCATTTGTTCAAAAACATTTATTGTGGTTCATAGAAACATGGGTGCCTTGAAAAATGATAGCAAACTAGTGAAGATGGTTGTTGCATATATATGGTGAAAGAGATTACACAATGTTTTGCATGGAGAGTGCAACCGACAACATGTGGAGTTGTGCAAAAAGGACATTTGACAAGATGTGAAATGTAGTTTCAATCACATAGATGTTGTTTGTCAACAAGCTTGGGATGTTGAAGATGCTGTGGTGGAACAACTACTTTGACTTAAAATTGGATGACTTAAAAAGTTTTTACCAATATTGGGTGTTAACTATGAGATTTAGAGGATGTGAAGTTTTGCAATCATGAACAATCATGTTATCCATCGTTGTTTACAAGTATCACAATGAATATGGGCCTAGAGACAACTCAAGGTTAATGCTAGCATTCATTACACAAGTTGTACAACACAAACATATCTTGGATGCAAAGGGGAAGACTATTCATAAAAACATGGGCAATAGTGGTCTTAGGACTACATCCAAAAAGAAAGGCAATTTGCAAAAAACAAGGAGGTCAATGTAGTTCCACTTTGAAACAATTACATACCTAGATTTTAATTTATAACAAAAATGTTGTTTTGTGAAAGGCAACATGTTAACAAGAGTGGCTTAATTGTTCCTTAGGTTGTCAAAGTTAAAACAACATTGTGCATTCTCTACTCATATACCCATGGAAACAAAATATTTGTTGAAATTTACTTGATATTAGGGTTGTTTGTGTCCCATGTTATGAGTAAGGACATATGTAACATAAAAGAAATCATGGAGTCTAACATCAGTAACAAAACTTTTTCCAATATCTTTCATATGTGCATTAGTTTATGAATTTGCAAAGGTTTGTTAACTTTACATCACCCTACTTCATAAATTAGCTCCATACTATAAGTAAGGAGTATTAGTGATCTTTCCTACTTGCCATGCACTTGTTGTTGCTTGGTCTATGTGTGTGTTGTTATTTATGGATGGTTATGAAGCTTCTAATTTGGAGCTTTGAAAAAGCTTCAAGAAAGAGTCGATAGTTTTTGGGTAGTTTAGTGTAAGCATGTTAAAGTGGTGAATGACGTTCTCTATATGTATTGAATTTTTTTATTATCATCAAACGAAGAACTTTTGTCTTTTTTCACTACCCAAGTTTATTAGGTTTTTAATGAAATAGGACAAAATTGACTAATATGCAACTTGTATGGTTTTGGTCAAAAAGGATTAGTTGATTAAGACATTTTTAGTGAAATGTTTTTTAGTTGTTTCTGATAGTTGCATGTTGCACTAGATAATTTTTAATTTAAAAATTATGACATGGATATACGAGGTCCCAAGTTAATATGACATGGAATAGCATGCCACATCATCATATAATTTTTTCTTTTCTTTTCTTTTTTTCCATCAAGACTTCCAACATCAAATTTATTTCAAAAAATTTAAACTTAATATTTCAAATCATCATAAGCCTTATCCAATTTTTTGAGATTTTAGAATAAATATTAATGATGTAACCAAAGGTTTTTTTATGTTGAATTCCACCATTTTGCAAACACAAAAGGGCTATCAACAAATGATTTTTTAGTTTTTTTAATACATATTTTAATTCAAAATTTTACATTTTAATTTTTTTAATGATATAATTCTCTAATGGGTTCTAGGGCTTGTAATCAAAATATAAAAATAATTTAATCACTAATTTTACTCAAAATTAATTTAAATTTATAAAATTTAGATTCAAAATGTTCAAACAAAACTTGTAATTACACCTCATGAGTAGATCTACAATTTTTTTTTGTTTACATTGACCTATAATTTTTATAAATTCAATGTCAATTCAAAAATGCATTAATTAAGTATTTTGAAATATTATCTTCAATACATAAAATATGTCCAATTTTTCTAAATTATAAGTTTTTATTTTCCCCAACATGATTAAATAAAATTCTATTCATTTATTTTTGTGATGTTAAAATGGTAATCATCCATTATAAAATTACCACATTTGGTTATAGACTAGTTGTATGGTTGGAAACTTGTTTAAATATTTCAATGTATGTCTTACAATATGATCCTAAATGGTTGGGATGTAATTATTAACACTAGTAGAAATTAACCAAAATGTAACCATTATATTTGCAGTACATGCGACTTGTAATTGTTTACGACTAGATTTTAGAATATTTGCAACTATAATACCAAATTTTAATTATTTTGATCATTCTCACAAGTATGATGCAACTAATAGAAACTTCATCCTATTGATTCAATGGATTTTAAGTTTATTTTCATCCATCAATAGGTTGATATCTCCTGTTAGTCACAATAGTCATCAAATTAGTTGCATCTTAAAGGTATTCTACAACAACATAGTGGTGTATTTTTATGCATGTATTCAAATTATATGCACGTGTGTGTGTGTGTACATTAATTATGCATATGTATGAATATTGTTCATATAATGTATCTAAAAATTATATTTGAACTTTGAATTTTGTTGTTCAAATCTAAAAACTGATATTTAAATCTAAAAAATATATTTGTATCTAAAAATAGTCATTTCCATTCTGAAAATAATATTTTAATTTTAAATTTGTCATTTCAATTTGAAGTTTTAAATATAAAATTTAAAAATTGTAAGTTGTATTCAAAAATATTTGTTTAAGTCTAAAATTATAATTCCAATTATGAAATTTTTAGTTAAAAATTATAATCAATGTTTCAATTTTCAAAATTGTTATTGGAATTCTTTTTTCAATGATTGATTCTGAAAAACATTTTGAGTATAAAATTTCATATTATAATTTAAAAAATATTTATTCGAATTATTTTATTATTATTTTAATTTTAATAATAATTTTTTAATCTCAAAAATTGACAATTCAATCCTGAATTTAAAATTTTAAAAAAATTGACTGAAAATTTATATTTCAATTTTGAAAACAGCTATCTTAATTATTCAAAAAATATATTTGAATTGAAACTTCATATTTGAATCTAAAAATTGATATTTCAGTTGTTTAAGAAATTATTTGAATATGAAAATTTCTATTTAAATTCAAAAAACTTATTTGATCTAAAACTGATATTTGAATTTTAAATTATTATTTTTGATCCAAAAATTAATATTTCAAATCAGAAAATTATTAATTGATTATAAAAATGGAAATTTTTATTTTGAATATGGGAAATTTATATTTCAACTCTGATTTCAACCTTGAAATTTCAATTCCGAATTATTATTTTGGATTCTCAAAATCAACACTTCAATTCTAAAAATTATTAATCAAGTTTCAAAATGGATGTTTCAAGTTTGAATACTGTTATTTGAATCTGAAGTTTGACATTTCAATTCTGAAATTTGTTATTTAAATTCAAAGAACTTCTTTGATCTGAAAATTGATATTTGAATCTGAAATTATTATTTTTGAATCTTAAAATTAGTATTTCAATTCAAAAAATTACAATTGAATCTAAAATTTGACATTTTGATTTTGGATATTTTTATTTGAATTTTAAATTCGATATTTCAATTCTGAATTCTTTATCTCAAAGTTTAAGAAATTATTTGACATGAAAGTTGAAATTTGAATTCCAAATTACTATTTTTAATTCTCGAAATTAATGTTTCAATTCAGAAAATTATTAATTGAGTCTTAAAATGGACATTTCAAGTTTCAATATTGTTATTTGAATCTGAAATTTGACATTTCAATTCTGAATTTTTTTATTTAACTTCAAAAACAATATTTGATCTAAAAAATGATATTCAAATTTTTTATTACTATTTTGGGAGCTAGATTATATATTTTAATTCAGAAAATTATTATTTGAGTTTTAACGGTTTTTTCTATTAATGTTATCCATAATAAATCACTTTTATAAATGATTATGAATGATTATTTTTATTAATTATAAGTTACACTAAATCATTATTATTATAACATAGATTTTTATATTATATGATTTATATTCTTATAATAAAGGAAATGAATTATGCAATTAATGTTACATTACTTTAAAACCATTGTAATTACTTCAAATAAGAATTTATTGGTATGTGCATAATTATTTTCTAATTGAACGTATCTGCAGTCTGTAATTTAAAACTTTAAATCTGAATTAAAATTTTGGAAAAATTACAATGTAGTTAAAATAATTATTTAAATGATTTTAATATCAGGAATTATTATACATTTTTATCAAAAAATTCTGTTATTAATCATCTATGATAAATATTTCATAGTAATTTTACAATAATAATAAAAATTAATGAAATTAATTTAATATTAATATTTTAAAATTCATGTAAAAATTTACTTTTTAATTAGTTCATTAGTTATGATTTGAAAATAATATTTAAAATAGTTAATTTTTAAATTATGGTAATTAAATTATTTTTACATCAATTATATTATCTTTAAATCGACCAAATTATAAAAAGTAATAAAATAATTTAATTAATTATGAGTTATGTATAATAAATTGTGAGTACTTAGATAGCTTATTTGTTAAATATTGAAAAGTTATTACTTATTTAAATAATTGATAATGAATATTTAATATTGATCATGTATAATTTATAATTTGAATATATGTAAACTTAATCATTATTAATTAAATGATTATCTAATAATCTATTGAACCATGTATTTGAATTGTTTAGATATTTTTAAAAACTAAAAAAATAAGGCATGAATAAAAGTTTGAAATTATAATTTAATTTGTGAAAAAGTTACAATTTTAAAATTGATCCCATATTGTTTATTCTCCATTCCTATTTTGAACATTATATAAATAAAAGGTGTGGTTGTCCAATTTCATATTAAGGAATTTGTGCACATGGTATGAGCCAATCAAAAGGCTTAACCCAAAACAAAATAAATAAAATTATGCTCAATTCTAAAGTACTTACCTCCTCAACCTACTTATCTACTTAGTTAGGTAGGCACCTAGTTTGACCTATGTACCTACTTATTTAAGCACCTACTTATTTAAATACTTATTTATATGAATAGGTATTTAACCTAGGAAGATAGAACCTACCTACCCACCTTTTTACCTAAATAGGTAGTAGGTATGTAGCCTAGGTTTATAGGCACATATATATCTACCTACCTAAGTACCTACCAATTTAATTTAAATATTTTTTATGAAATTCATTTAAAATGCCATGTGGCATATTTACATTGGTCCATGTGTCATATAAAATCATCCAAACATTTGTATTTAACATTTTAGATTATTTCAAAATAATAATAATTATATATTTAAAATAATCAAATATTGGGATAGGTGGCAGCACATCATTTGCCTTCAATTATGACCAAAATAGTTGCATTTTAGTCGCATGTGATAATATGTATACAATGGAGTTAAAAGATGAATTTGTATATGTTGATTTTTTCTTTCATCCAATGCCCTTTGTCATTTGCGACTAATTTATTGCATGCAACTTGTCTGAATCGACTAATAAGATTTTAGTTGCAAATGTCGTTTGCAACTAAAATTTAGTTGCAAAAACCAATGAAAAATACATGTTTTTCTTCTAGTGTAATGCATTGATGTTTCAATTAGAGCAAAAAACTTAGCATGATTTTAATGTTGTTACAACAATGAGATGACATAACAATATGGTAAATTTAATAAATATGGAACATAAACCTCTTTTAAAAGGTAATGAGATTTCAAAATCTAACCAAAGACTTTTACTTGAAACTTGCTTTGGGAATAAGAAAACATGAAAATCAACAAAATTGTCTTCATGAACCCCATTGAAATTATATATGAGCTCCCACTATTAATAAGTTCTAGTTTCAAATGACTTTATCAAATTCACTTCCAATATTATGCTTTAGATCATAGTCAAATCCTAAAGGTTCAAAAAGATTTTAAGCTCTAATTATGGTATCTTGTTATATGTCAAATTCAAATCTTAAAGGTTCAAAATGATTTTCAAATCCAATATTATGTTGTTATAGGTCATATTCAAAAGCTAAAGGTTCAAAATGATTTTTAATTTCAATGTTATGTTACTATGGGTCATATTCAAATCCTAAGGTTCAAGATGATTTTCAATTCCAATGTTATTTTGTTGTGAGTTAGATTCAAATCCTAAAGGTTCATATTTTTAGTTCCAATGTTATGTTGATGTAGGTCATATTCAAATTGTAAAGGTTCATAATGATTTTCATTTCCAATATTATGCTTAAGGTCAAATTCAAGTCCTAAAGGTTCAAAATGATTTTTAGTACCACTGCAATGTTGTTGCAAGTAAGATTCAAATCCAAATATTTTTAAATGAGTATTAGTTCCAATGTAATGTTGCCACAGATCAAATCCAAATCCCAAAGTTTCAAAATGATTTTTCACTTCCAATGCAATGTTGTTGCTAGTCAAATTTAAATCAATGTTATGTTATGCTTTATGTCAAAATCCATTCAAAAAGATAATCATCAATTTGATTTGATATTGTCCTTTGGGTCAAAAACAATTCAAATGGTTTATCATCAATTTCAGTTGTGTGTTATCCTTTAGGTCAAAATTAATTAGTAATGTATCTCATCAATGTTAATTACTATCTTTCAAATCAAAATCAATTATATTTCATCAATTTCATTTGCATGTTGTCTTTCAGATTAGTATGTTTGTTTTTTAATTTATGGGTCTTGGTTGTCCATCTTCATAAGATTCCAATAATTGTACTGGGAGTGGTACAAGATTTTGGTCCTTCATGAAAACATGGCACATTGTTGTGCTAAGGTTGGATAGGACATTAACCATGTTCTTATGCATTTTGTGAATTTTCTTATCTCGATCCTTCAAATATTGTAATTGTTGCTTAAAAGCTTTCTCCTAAAACTTTGTTTTGTTTTTGTCAAAGCCTAATTGCATAAAATTAATCTAATCCAAGGCTTCCATAATGACTTTGTTGTTTTGATCTATGGCCTCAATGACAAATGTAAAGATTCATGATATTTTCCTTTTAACTCCTATGCTCGTAGGAATTGTTCCTTGACAACACTTGTTGGTGGTCTATTTCCTTTGATTAATGTTGTGAATTGGAAAATTTGAAAGGTTGATCATCGCAAGATGTTGAGGCTGAGTTGGTCCAATTGACTATGATTATTCATCTAGATTGATCATGTTGTTTGGATTAAGTCTTGCATTAGGACCTTGATTGAATTCTTGAGGACCATGGCTTTTCTTTTGAACAAAGTCATTTCCACAAAGTTCTTCCATGAACGAACTTGATGGACATGCAAGTAATTTTTTTCCAATTCTTCTCCCATTGGCTAGCCATGAAAAACTCCATTTCTTGGTGCATTTAAATCCTTCACGTGCCTGAATCATTGATGTTTTTCTCACCTTGGAAAGTTTTAGGTGCAATTACAATCCAATGAGCCATAAAGGGCGTTAGACTATAAAGAAAAACAATCAAAATTGGATAAATATTTATTTTTTGTCATTTAAAGCCATGGTAATCATGGTAAGTTTTTTTTTTTTCCATTCATATGAATGTCAAAGAATTCAAACCAAAAATCCATTTGATGAAATTTGAAGTTTAAGTTTTGATTTAGGATTTCTAAAAGTGAATAAGAACGTGTTAGACACAAATCAATTTTGCAAAAGACTATCAAAAGGACTCATATAATAAATCACATTTGATGGGGAAAAAAATTAAGAGGATAAAAACCTATTAACCGCATTAAAAAAACACTCATACCCTAAGATATGTGGAATTGTAAAACTTTAAAAATTCAAAGAACTTTCCAAAATTGATCCAAATTTTTACAACTTCAAAAGTCTTTTTCATACATAAATGGGGTAAAATGTACATGATGTGTTAAGAAAAGTTGTAGTTTATCATACAAGAAAACATAAAAATGTAAAAAAAAAAAATTGGTTATGTTTTGAAATTATTATCATTTTAAAGACAAAACATTGAATTTACAAGGAATCAAGGCACTTTCAAAAATTTATATTTCTTCAAAAATGATGAAGAAAAAAATGTCATGCACTTGGACAACTATAAGCATTTAGTGTAACAAGTTGTAAAAAAATTGTTCCAAAATTCATTCATATGAAAAAAGAAAATTTGGCAGAAAGGACATGCAATCCTTTTTTACAGTAATCCCATTGGCTCATTGTATCTCGTTTGCACATTTCAATGGCATCATAATAATCTTCATTGAATTATTTCGATAAGCGAAATTTATCCGGATCCTCTAGTCATAGATCTAGTAGGAGGTGTTATGGCCCATACCTTTGTGGTAATCAAAAATCTTTTTGTAATCATTGTTGATGGAATTCCATTTATCTCTACACATCTTGTTGTTTTGGATTTGTTTTTGCCTACATGTATTTCACAATCTTGTTCCACTTTTAGGTTGCAGGAACCATGTTTCCACAAGGATCCACAAATTTTTTTTATAATAGATATGTTATTTTTGTTTACAATCAATCAATACAAAAATCTTATCTAAATTCTAGTTGCCACGCCAGTGATGTGAACTATCTTTGCATGTTTTCCTTTTCCCTCTTCATGTGACGGTGAAACGTGCATGTGTCCGCACGAGAGAAGGTCGTCATGTCAATAGGCTATTATACAAGATTTTGTGGTGTTAGTTTAATGATGTCATTAAACATTGAAATCAATGATTTATCAAGATTTTTAATACAACATCATTACCTAATTTTGATGTTAACATAAAAAGTTAAAATGAATGTTAAATCTGCCATGTAGACTACCACATCACCTAGTTATTGACATTTTTTTGCATGTTTGAACATTGATAACTATTAACCTTTTTAATGACCCCGCTATTACCAAGTTTAAAATGGACCTTAATTGGCATTATAATTTCTTCCATCACCTTGGAACCATGTGATCCAAATCACCAAAATATAAAATTAAGTGAATGTTGTATCTAATTATTTCCATTAAATTAGGGACTAATTGTGTTTTGAAAATATGAAATTCAAGTGTTAAGGACAAAAGAATTCAAGTTTTGGTAGAAAACAATATAAAAAAAAGCTAGACAAGTCATATGTCTATTCTTTTGGGAAAAAATCAAAAATTGAATCATAAACCAAAGTTGTAAAAAAAACCACAAATTAGCTTCCAAGAATTTCTAATGCATCCTATTCCCAACTTTTCTACTATTTGTTGCAACAAACAAGGTTGCCAAAGTATAGGAAAATATTTTTTGATTTTTCCAAAAGTTTATAGTTCATAGTTTTGGCTATGAGTCATTGAATTAAACTCTAACTTTTTCCAATTCCACGTATCTTTTCATCTTCTTATGCAACCCCTCCATTAAAAAAAATGTTTTCTAACATCCATGTTTTTTCATCAAAATTTTCAAGTATGGAACATAACAAAGCTCATGTGAATTACCTCCACAAAAAATAAAAATCTTAATACCCTAAATTCATTATTTCAATTTTCAACTTTCTTTTACAGTAACAATAGTTGTTTCAATGGCATGCATTAATAACAAGGCATCATTTGCAACCATAACACTAGCATATAAGTTGTGAAGCTCATAAAAATCCTTAAGACCATGGACAAGAAGGGGACAATAATGGACATGTCCTTGATTGATACCAAAAAAAAAAAAAAAGTTTGATCAACAAGGTTACTTAAAAGGTTATCCCATTTCTTGTTTTAAATAAAGTAACCTTGTTGATCAAACTTTTTTTTTTTCCTTGTTATCCCAACAAGGATTGGTTTGTTTATTGGTAAGTTGTAGGGGAAACCAATGTAACACCTAGTCAAATGTTTCACAAGTATTGTCTATAGATTATTTATAGTAATGACATGTCATGTTTTGACTTGTTTCTTTGAACCCAAACAAGACCAAGGTTTCTCTTTCAAATTCTTCAAATATATTCATTGGCGAGGATTTCCAATGTTAATTGGGTAGAAGCATGGTAAAATATACAAAAAAAAGTGAGTGTTTTTAGATTTACCATTTATCATGCATATAAAACCAAATATGTAACATAAAAATGGCTAGAAATATAATTGTAAACCACTTCACGATTCTATTATTACTGTAAGAATTCATTTCCAAAAAAATTAAAACCAAATGAATTTAAAAAGTAGATAAAAAAATCTCCATTTGCTAGGTGGGAAATTGGTAAATGGGGCTCCTTTTTGTTTACTTTTAAAATTTAGTTGTTCTATTACTTTTGGGGATATAAGTATCATTATAATTTTGAGGTGTGGCCATAATAGAAAGTAGAAAATCTATCTATTAAAACCTATTTATCACATATTTTACAAAAGTCCTTCACTGCATAAAATACAATTTGAACCTACTTGCATTTGAGATAAATGGACCAAAATTTAATTGAAACAATCTGAAAGTTGGAAATCAATGCACAAAAATAAATAACTTTGTTATACGTATATTTTAATAAAAGAATTCAATGTAAACTAATTTTTTCATGGGTTTTATTGTTATTTTATGTCTATTTTCATCCAACCTTGACAAGGTAAAAAGTATGTACAATTTACCATGCTTACATCCAATTAACATTAAATGGTGATTGTCCTAGGTGGGTTGTATTATTTTACAACTATGTTGCTACAAGTGGCAACCTAAGAGGTGCTTAGGTCTATATGTAATTTATTTAATCATTTTATTTAAAAGAATAACGAAAAAGTCCATAAAAATCACAACTTCTATGTTTTCATTTTCTGAAAAAAAAGGTTTGCCAAGTTATGAAATTTTGCCACCAAAAAAACATTGAACAATACCCCTCAAAATATGATCAATACACAATTTACAACATGAAAAAATCAAACACAAGCAAAAATATATTGACAATTTGTTACAATAGGGAACTGAAAAAAAATATTTGGAAAGGTTACCAATATAGAGTAGTGAAAAATGCATTTTATTGAAGGAAAAGAAAAGAAAATTAAACTCATCAAATTTTGATAGGATGTGATTTCCACATTTGAGCCTCTTCAAAGAAATTTCCTTTAAAACATCATTAAATAATCATTGGCACCAAACAATCTTCAAGATGTGCTTTGAGTTTTTTGATGATGGAAGGGTGCACAAATCCTTCACATTTTATGAACAACTCAACTCATTAGAACTAATGCCACAATCACCCTATGAAAGGAAAATAGTTTCTATTGATGATTGTGTTGGAAATTGACAATGGATCGATGAGAAAATAGAGATGATAAAAACATTGATTTTTATCATGAGCTCTCCACCCAACCTTAAGATCACACATATGTTGTTACAAACCTATGATCCACCTCAAGCTTTATCTTAATCTAAATAGAAGATAAACACTTTCATGTAGATGTTACCTACCTTAGAAGTGCATGCACATGCTCAAGGCCATTGATTTAACTTAACATATTTCATAGTCTCAATCAAAAGTTGTGCATGTAATACAAATATCTCAAGTAACTATAACTTGATAAAAATAACTCAAGTAACTTGGTAAGAAGTTGATATCTAATAGGTTCTAGGTTCTTGGTGTATTATAGCCAAAGTTATTACCATCATGCTTGATGTTCTTGTTACTAGAGTTGTGTTTTTGTTAATGGAGAGTGCACCAATACTGACAGTAATGGGGTCAAAGGTTACAAGTGATGAAATCTCTTGCTTTCATCAAATCTCACAAGGAGATAGCGTATATTATAAAAATATTGTGTGTACCTATGTATGTTGTTCATACCTACCTCTTCCAAAGCCTACCTCACTCACTCCTTTCTCCTACCCACATAAATGGATATGAAAAGGTGAATGAACATGTCCCCTTTTGTGTCCAGATTATGGATTTAAAAATAGTTTAATAACCTACCTTTAGCAAGCCTATCTACTTAACCTCTTTCCCTTAGAAATTTACATGGTCATGAAAAGCGTAAAATATAAATAATGATGAACTATTTGCAACAATGTGAGAACATACAAGGGAAAAAACAAGAGAAAAAGAGAGAGGGTGAGAGACTTACACCAGATTTATGCAACAGAGAAAAATGAATTGCCAATGGTTATATACATACCAGAATGCTACATGAATACTAAAGATATGGGGTAACTCTTAGGCAAGATCTGTTTGAAACTGAAAACACAGACAACCCAAAGCAGAAAACTCTGGTGGAAAACTGTTTGTTATCCCTGGTAGTGTTCTCCTGATGAAGGGAGGGGGGAAAAAAACGGACCAATTTCAGGAATTGGTCTCTATGATACCAAAATAAAGCTGCTATGAAAGTTTGGCTAACCACAATCTTGTGAAAAACAACAATTACAAGGAAAAAAAACATCAGCGTATACAGCTTCATCTTCACCAGCAGGTCCTATGATGAAGGAAAAAATGTGCCAAAACAATATTGCAGTTTTGGTACTCCAAAGATGATAAGCTCTTCTTATGTGAAGGCTCACCCATACATCACTGAAGGCAGATGTCTTGTGGTTCAATCCTCCTGCCTCCAAGCAAACATCAGTTGAGGGAAATAAAAAATCAGGACAAAGCTGATTTTTAGGCTCTCACATTTGACGATACTTCATTTGGAAAGCCACCCATCTCAACCACTTGCAAAAGCCAACACTGCAAAACCCACTTCTGTGAGAGATTTGGATTCTGTCCATTTGCAGGAAAATTTTACTTGTTTCGGGGAAATTTGAAGTAAAAGAATAAAGAATTTGAAAATCATTGGTTGTTTGTTGTTGTTGTTGTTGTAGTAGTAGCTTTTGGTTGCAAAAAGTTGCCCTGGAGATGACCTGGAACCAAGCCTCAAGTTTTCAGCTCAAATAGGTGCTGACAATTGGACCAAATTCTCTTACAGGTCATAATTTCTTTGTTTCTGGTGCTGGAAAAAAAGACTTCAGATTTGGGTACTGCGAGGTATCAAAATCAGCCTTGCACTTGGGGAGTATTGCAGTACACCGTTTTCCAGTTTAGGTGTCAAATCTTTGGGACTTCCTGGAGCCAGCTTCAGCTGCACAAAATAAAAACCTGTCAAAACTTGAATTGATTGTCGCATCCATGTGGGTCTGCAACATACACCTTTTGAACATACCCAAATTCACAACAAGCACCTCTGCCTACATAAATTTATGATGTAAATTGTTCACTACAACTTGTACAGGGTTTGCTCAGCTATTCTACAGAAGATAATATCACTGAGATGTGGCAACTGCCATAATACCTCATAGCCTTGGACAAGAGCTGCAACAAGCGACAAAATTTCTGTCAGTGCAAAGTTTGCGCCTATACATGAGCGGGCACCAGTGCCAAAAAGAAGGAACCCTGAATCCAGTGGTGGAGCCTGAAACACACGCTTCTCTGACATGTTGGTGTCTTTCTGAGTTTGGTTGAGTTCATTGTGGGTATGTGAAGAATTTGCTTTCACATTCAGACAAAATTCTGATTTTGGTTTGAGAAACCGTTCTGGGTTGAAATCAGCAGAATCGTTGCCCCAACAGACAGGATTCAAGTGTAGTAAGTGAACTGGTGCTGCCATGATCGCCCCTGCTGGCACAATCAGTCCTGGTGCCAGCTGGAAATCTGCACAGAATCTGGTTTGCATAAGCTACAGAAAAACCGAAGTGCCAGCAAACCCACTACACTTCATTTCCTTTGATTCATCCATAGTCACCTGCATGTCTCCCCACATTCCAATCTGCTACGACTTCTACATGAAATATCAAAGGTTTAGGGTAATGTGAAACTTTTTGAGGGACATCTGTATGGTTTACCAGATTGAAGGCTACAGCGTTGCAAAAATGGGGCAGTTGGTAAGAGGCGAGCAGACTCATGTAAGCTTGCCATCAGATAATGCAGCTGCTTCACATCACTTTGACTTGGTGCCAGATTTGAGCCACACACTTCTTTAATTTCAGCATACACCTGCAATACATGGACAAAAAAAAAACACATGTATGATTGCTGATCTGAGACTGTGATTTAAAAAAAATATATATATATATATAAGCACACAAAACATCCACTGTCTGGGAAACAAACCGGGTGTAATGCCAAGATACTCTTAATCTTAAATTATGCACACCTTTGCTTGGATGTCTGGATGATGGGCAAGCTGTGTAAGAATGCCACTTAAAATTCCAGCAGTTGTACATCCACCATGATACATCATCCCACTGGCTCGCCCATCTCCCAGAATTTTTCCAGTCACCAAATTTGATTTCAAAGTCTCAACAATCTCAAAAACTTCCACTTTGCAATTGTCTTTGCCATCTAGAGTGGCTCCTCCACTTTGGGTTTCAGGGGTTGCATCATCATTATGGGCCGTGTTGTCCTTTGTGTTGTCAATTGCACACACTGTAGTTTGCAAATTTTTGTGAGCCTCAGCCACCAAATTCCTGGTCAAATGCTTCAGCCGATTGCATTTCCTCCAAAAATGAATGAACGAAGGCCTCCAAACTGGGGGCACAGTGTAGCGGACCCACACGGAAATTTCATCAGCAATCGATATGAGAAGCTTTTCAAACTCTCGTGCAGCTGCCCACTCAACATAACCTTCCCCAAAAATTGATATGCCTAAAACCGCAAAAGCAATGCTCTGAGAGAATGACTTGGAATCAGTTTGCCAGTTTCCATCCTGGTCGAGTGTTGCCCACAAGCCCAGTTTCTGGATTACCTTGAGAGCGATTGCATGCACCTGTCCTAAATTTTTTCCATTAAACTCTCTATCGTATATGGTGCGTCGCCCTTCTACCTGCAGAGAACCCAGTAGTTAATATACATATGTCACAAACAGGAACTGACTGGCACTGTTGTGCTGGTTCCCAGTTTTTTTAATAAACAAATATTTCAGAATCAGAGAACTGCCAATTTTGAAGCAAAAAAATAAGGTGGTCTAGACTTCCTTGAGCTAACTGCAAAAATCTCCAGTGAACAGGAGGAGACTCATTTGAAACCTTGCAAGTGCATGTCTTCCAAAAAGATAATAACACTCTGACTATGCCCTTGGGGATGTGTGCCAGTTAATAGAAGGGTATAAGCAGACCTTGGAAAATGGGGCGAAAAAAAGACTCCCTTTCCCAAAGGCAAGTTGCAGTGCCATTCGGGGAGCTGGGACACGGTCATGTGCTTTCTCCAAGAGCTCATTCACAATTCTCACATCAAGTATTGAGACCAGCAACTGTGTGGGTCCCATCCATATTTTCAGAACTGACCCATGCTGCTTATGAAGAGAAGAGAAGAGCTCTGGATCATTGACAACCAAAAAAACTATCGTTAGTGGTGTGTTCCCAATTGGTGGTACCAGAGGAGAAATCAATAAATAACAACAGTTGGAACAGCCACAAATAAATAAGAATCATGATTGGCAATAGGTACTACAGCTCAGATGCTCATTCAAGCACTGGATTTAGAGATCAAAATTTCTTGGGCACCCATGAATTCCTTGGAACCAAAAAAGAAAAACAGTAGTGTGGGGAGAGAAATAGCAAAGTATATATACCCAAAAGCTTAAGTGGTCCATCAGCTTTTGCACGAATGACAGACCTTGCCACCAAGGCCTGCAAGCCAGGGCCTGGGAGACAGGAACCCATAACCCACAGGCGAAGCAGCTGCCCCACTTTCTTCAGCAACACAGATGTCACAACTATGAGAATGGCCCATGTTAGGGTGTTGAACTCGTAGCTCCAAGTAAGACAACTTGGCTTACCAGCTGGGTCTTCTCCTCCTCCTCCTCCTCCTCCTCCCCCAGTCTGCACCTCTGGCAGGCTTGACCACCATACACTTGCATTCAGCAGCAGCAACATCATCTCTCATCACCCACTATTGCAGTTCTGTTCTGAGCAAAAGAGGATCAAGAGCAAAGAATTGCTCATAAAAAGCTTCACCCTGCACGTGCTTGCTTCAATTGCCTTAATCACTCCCTCAGTGCTCTTTAGGGTTCACTGCTGCAAGATGAAGACATTCAAGTCAACAGAATATAGTGTCTACAGCCTCACCATACCAAAATTCTGAGCAAAACCATAATACAAAAATCTGTGTCCTCGGTTTTCTGTAGCAATTCTGGAAGGCAACCACAATACCTAGTCATGATGTTAGCTAGCACACACTCTGCAAGGAGACAGATTTACAAAAACAAGCAACTGAAGATGATTCCAGCACAAACCATTCCTGTTGCCTCCCGATCCACTTTCTTGCTGTTCTTCAACCCAACAAGAATAATCTCTTCTCCACACCTGCACAAAAGATTGCAAACCCTCAGGTATTGCATGGCTCCTTGATCATGATAGCAAAGCTGGAAGAAGCTCAAGAGACACCATCCCACATGAAGTGTGCCTTCCTTTCTGTGGCTATCCTTTGATGGTCTGTCTGTATTGTCTCTCTGAAAGTGTAAGAAAATCTCTTACCCATCAGCAGCCACCCTATAATGCCTTCTTGCTAACTCTCCCTTCTCCTTCTTCTTCTTCTTCTTCTCTCTGTCTCTCTCATGTGACCGACCCCCATATTGCCTCCCACACCTCACAAAACCCAAATCCTCTCTATCCTCACAAAGCCTAGGTTCTTCTTCTTGTCCTTCTCCACCACCCCCGCCCCTCTCTCTTCTGTCCTCTATACCTTACTACTTGTTCTAGCTCTCCTCAGCAGCAGACAAGAAGGACCAAAAATTAGGGATCCTGGAAGTGTGAGTGATTCTCCAAAGTCCCTCTAGTTCACAACTACAATACACCATCATCAATCAATCAATCAAGAAAACTCCCCTGTCCTCTTCTTCTTCATCTTCTTAACATCACACAACTTAGGATCATCCCAGACACAAATGTCAAACTCCAGCAACACATGATGATGATGATGATAATGATCAGCAGCAGCAACAGCGGTTTGAGAAAACAAAACACAAATAGAACACTAATGAATCACACAAACACACACACACACACACACACACACATCCTTCTTCCTACCTGTTGTTGATCAGCTGTTGTTTAGCAGTACAAGTAGTTGTTTGTGCAGATCCCGCTGCTGCTGCGGTTGCTTCTTGTTCTCGCTTACCATTCATCATCACAACCCATCTCTCTCGCTCGCGCTTCCCATCTCTCCCTCTCTCTCTCTATCGCACGCTCGCTCTCTCTCTCTCTCTCTCGGGGTGCGACTTCCCTGCTTTCTTCAACTGTTTCCAAGTCGCAGCAGTTTTTGGACCCTTTTTATGCGTGAACAAGACATAAGGGATACACCTAAGTGGCCTTTTATAATGAGGCCCTGCAAATGGACAACTGCTGTTTCTAAAGAAGAGACACATCTAAAGTGGCCTATTATTTGGAGAGGTGAAAAGAACTGCTTCTTGTTTGTAAAAAGCCACTGTTTTGGGACCCTTTTTATGCTGCACAAAAAACATTAGACATACACCTAAGTGGCCTGTTACGAACGACAGGTGCACCGTGCAAATGATGCTATTTTAGGACCACATAAGACATACAACTAAGTGGCCTATTAGATGAGAGGTGCAAAAGGACTGCTGTTTCTAAAAAGCCACCCTTTTTATGGGCTAGTAGACCTTTATGATCAAAATATGGCAATTTCAGACAAAAAAATTTAAATAAAATCCTCTGAATATGGTCACCAAATGGCAAAATTTGGGGGTGAGAGAGGGATTATTATTACTCTATGGGGGCTCTTATATACTCAAGCATTTAATTGGAAAAATGTAATCTCGTAGTACCTAAACAATTTTGGCATAAATTAAATTATTTTTTGTTTTGTCAATTTTCTGATAATTTATTTATTATTTGTGCCAAAATTCAAGAATCCTAAAACTGAGATAGTCTAGACACATTAGTCTGTCACACAAACTTTAAAATAATATGTTTATTATTTTTTATAATCATTATCTGTCAAAATTTTGAGAATTAAAAAAACCAAGAGCCAAAGTAAAGATTCAAAATTTAATTAATTATTCAACAGTTTGTTGCTGAATCAAAGAATTTAATAATTCTTGATTATTTTTTACAAGAGCTTAACATTTAGCAAGGTGATATTGTACAATCAGGTTGATGTTTTGGTTTGCCCAAAGAAAAAAAAAAGGGCAACTCATTTGATTGCAAAGTTAACCAAATCAAAATGAAACTTGCTGAAGCTGACTCTATATGAGAAGAAGACTCTATATGACAAGGAAGAGTATTTAAAGAGTAGTCAGGATAAGGGGGATGGGGAGGAGGGGCAGAGTCAGCCATTTTTTTCCACAAAGAAAGAAAGAGAGAGAGAGAGAGAGAGAGAGAGAGAGAGATGCATGCTGAAGCTGACTTTACAAAAGATGGGTAGGCATGGGAGAAGCAGCTCTGAAAAAGAGCATAGCAAGATCTGACAAAACCCTCTCCACCAATGTGGTAATGAAACTTGGAGCTCAAAGCATTGCACATAAGGGTGGTGGGATGGGGCCTTGTAAGTTAGTGTTAGGTGGTAGAAGAAGAAGAAGAAGACCCAAGTTTTGTGGCTGAGAGCAAATAGAGGTCTTCTTGTGTGTCTGTCTTTTGACAAGTAAAGATATAATAACACCCACCCCCCCTCTCACACACACACACACACACCCTCTCTCTCTCTCTCTCACTCACTTGAGGAAAAAGGTTGAAAAGGATAGAAAAAAGTAGAGGAAAAAGGGCTTTAAAAAGGTGTGCAAAAAGGGGGATGATAAAAGTGGAGGAAGTAAGGGTGAAAATAAGGGGGGCGGGTGGAAAGGAAAGGAAAGGAAAGGAAAGGAAAGAGAAGAGGAGCTTGTTGTGAGATTTTATTTAGTGTTGTTTGGTGAAGCAAAAAGAGGGGTTTGGTAGTACCCATCCTTTTTGGGATTCCAAGTGATAGGAAGGTATAAACATATTTTTATAATTTGATTGGACTTGTCTTTTTGGGATCTCTAACTAGCCCATGGGTTTTATAGTTTCCCCTTTAACATTGTGCTTTTTTTTTAATTAGCAAAGGTCATATGGCATTTAACTACCCTTGCTTGTATTATGAACTCAATCTTTTTCAGCTTGTCCAACTTCATGGCAACTCTTGTTCCGAGTTCATCCCTCAGCTTGTTTCCAACGTGGTTGAGACTTGAGTGTTTTTAACGTAACCCTAATCCAATGGTAATTTCATTGATGCAACCATGATCGTTCCAAATAAGATTGCATCCATTCTAGAAGAATTACCTATTGTGGTCTTATTGCTTAACCCCTACATGCTTTAAAGCGTGTGTTTCAGAAGATGGTGAATTTTTGTTTGTGACCACTTAATTTTTTATGTTCAAATATCAGCTTATTGGGGACAATCCATATGAACCAATTATTCAGCTTACAATAGACCCTTGCATGCCGACACACTTTGGGGCCCACTCTTAGAACAAGTCCAAAGAGATGGATCCAACCAATACTTTCGGTGCTGTGAGACTGCAAGTGTGATATGTGTAGGGTAATGCCATGGCAGCAGGGCTTTTACACTCTGTGAACTGAGCAGAGAGCTCCAGGTATAGCCAGGGTTTTTTTTTTTCCTCAATTTTGTGATGTAGCTGAAGTGGCAATCATCCATAAGATGATTTAGCCAGATTTGTCTACAGACTAGATATGAAAGTCGAAAACAATTGGAATCCTTCTATATTCTTGGCTACGTACTGAAACTTATCATAAAAATCTGGTGATCTAGAAACTCTTTTTTTTCAAAATATGGCAAATTTGGGCCATTTTTCCCATGGACAAATCCTTTCTATAGGTCAAAATCGTATTTTTCAGATCAAAATTTAACTAAATTTGGTCCCCAAAAAAAACACTGGATATGGCGTACAATGCCCTATTCCCAAGGAATTACCAAGCATAATAGGTAGGATGTTCTTAGGAAGGGCTAATAGTCCAGGCCAAAAATAGTGGTAACTAAGTTTAGGAAAGAATTTGCATGCAACCAATGAGAAATCGCGTCATGGAGTGAAGGGGCCTCCCTTTTTGTCTTGTGGGTGGGAGCGTATGTAATCTACAACCGACCAATTATGAAATTTGAAGGTTTAAATGTCCTTTGCCTTCCACATGAATCCTACATAAAGGGCTAATTAATTTTGACTCATCCTAATGAAAGATGGGTTTGATTTTTATCTTTAATCATGAAGGACTTGGGCAAAATAACATACTAATGTGAGTACAATTTTGCAAATTCACAAAATATTATAAAAACCATTTCTTCCAACAATATTGTGCATTCAAAAGACAAAAATATATTCTCATGCTGGATCTTTTTTTATCAATTTACTTTGATAACAATTGTGGAGCATTGTGTGGAGTCAAGTGTCATGGGGGAAACATGAAAGATTCATCATTCTTCATGATAATTTGAACAAAGGTTCAAATTTTCAAAGGCATCAAACAACCATAACCAAAAAGTTATTTAATGGACATAAAACTTCAGATAAATTATAACAAAACTTGTCTAAACCTATCATAAATATGATATTTGTTATGATACAAAATGAATGACGATGAATGAATTTCATGTATTCAAATGAATGACAAATAAAGGTCTATAAAATGGACTAGCATATGAAATGTTAGGTAGTTTTTGTTGTAATTTCTAAAATTTCTAAAATGTACATGTTCATTATATATGTTGAGGTTTATTGTGGGGTATCACGAGTGGCACACAATTAACAACACAAGGTTTATGTTAAATAATTCAATCATTTTCAAGTAGATTAAACAAACCAACTATTGTTAGGCATAGTTCACAACTTGTGTTATGGAAACAATGTCATGATTCAACATTTTTTGTGTAGTTGGTTTAAATTGAGATTGGTATATATAATTTATGTTGACCATCTATTTATTCATGTTTGCCACAATAAAATTAATATCCACTCGGTGTCAAGGAAAGAGCCATCAATTGTACCAAAGTAACAATACATGGGACACATAACACACAATAAGCTTGTAAATCAAATGGTAGAACAAGCCCTTGAAACAAAGTGTACAAATTTGTGTTTAGCAAGCATTCAATTTTTTTAATAATTTCAACTTTATATATATATATATATATCAAAATCAAGGAATTGTCAACTTCAAGTTTTTAAAAAAACTAGAAAACTATCAATTTTGGTTGTTCATAAATTGCAAAAACCTTGTGGTTTTCATGAAATAACAAATAAGAATTGATAGTTTTGCAAGTGGTTATTTGATTTTTTCAAAAATTGGAAACCATGGTCATATATCATAATTGGTTGTTTGATTTTTATTTTCAAAACCAAAGTTATGAACCCTTAGAACCACCATGATATATTACTACAAGAAAATATGTTTTTTTACTAGGTTTTTAATTTAAAATCCAAAATGACATGCATAAAAAAGGTCACTATGCCAATTTAGAATGTCAATTCGAACTTGTCCTTGTGACCAAGGTGATTTTTTTTTATTAACAAAGTAGGAGACTATTTGATTAGTCATTTTGATTGGCAAACAATGAACCATTTGACTATTCAAATGTTTACTTAAATTTAAATTATTATTTTAAAAATATTTTTTTAGGTTGATAGATAGTAAATATGTTTAAGTAGGTCCTAAAAAAGCAAATAAGTAGGTAGGTGATAAACTTAACATAACCTAACTTAATCAAACCTACCTAAGTCACCTAATTACCTTAATCTAATCTACCTACCATAATCCATTTGTCACAAATGTCAATGTCATGGAGTTCATTCATTTGAACATTCATCCATGTATTTAACTTTTAATTTAGTTTCAATTCACTTTTAATTAAATGTTAATACATTTCCACTTAATTCATTTTTAGTTGACTATTAGGTCACTTTAATTAAGTTTTAGTTAAATTTAAGTTTACTCCCAATTGACTTTGAGTTAAATCTTAGTTAAATCTTAATTAATTTTTAATTAAGAAGGTTCTCAAGAAGCTTTTTTATTTGATGCACACATAAAAACTTTTTTGAAACTTTCTTGAGCTAAGTCCCCAAAAGGGTATGAATAGAAGTAGGACCCTTCATTTTTTTTAGTTTGTTCAATATTAGTCTTAAGCACAATTCAAAACCTTATTATATTCATATTTGCATATGTTAACATAATAAATATATATTTTCATTTCATGTTGTTGTTTTAGTTCTAATGTTCTTTTTTTTTCATCACGTATCTTGTCTTGTTTAAAATATTTTTTAAAAAAGAAAATTTCATTAAATAACCATGTCACCAAAAAAATTAAAAATTAAAAAAAAAAATTCCACTCCCTTTCTCCAACCACCCCATCCCACACCACAAAAAAAAATTCAAATAATTTTTTTAAAAATCCCACTTTCCTACTTGACAAATGACCAAAAAAATTCACCTTTTTTAATCCCTTTTTTAAAAAAATCCTTTGCAAAAGGGTGGAATTACCCCATTTTCCCTTCCCCACACAACTTTTTTTTTTAATTAAAAAAAAAAACCCCCACATCCCTTTTTCTTAAATATCCATTTACAACTTGTAATTCTTTCAATCTAATTGAATTATCCACTCTTTATACCCATTGAGACCCCATAATAAAAAACAAACCCATGACAAAATGAAAAAAATTAAATTCCTTAACCTCTTAACTTTCCCTAAATTTTCACCTATAAACCCCACTATATCCCCACCCAACTTTATAAACTAGTTGTGTTTGCCCCTTGCATCCTTGGTAAAACCTAAAATCATACATGCATGTCTACTATCTTAGGGCAATAATAATTTTTTATAACAACGACAACAAAAATATGAAAAAAATAATTAAAAAATAATTTCTTTATGATTTTTTTTACTAAAATTTCATCAAAACTTTATTGAAGTTTTTTTTTAAAAATCAAATTAATTAAAAACATTTATATTTCAAAAATGAAATTTATATTAAATTTTATACTTATTTTTAAAATTGACATGTTTTATTTAAATCAATTCTTGCATAATATTTCAAATTCCATTTTAATAAGATTTAAGGGAATTACAGTTAATTATTTGTATGTTTATTAAACAAATTTCATTTAAAAAATTAGTCACATGAACTTTTTTTACATTTCATAATGATATGAAACCTTGTGATACAAAAACACGAATGACAACCCAAAAAAATAAAATGATATAGAAACAAGATTAAATTAGTTACCCAACATTCATATTTTGAGAAAAAACTCAACAAGTAAATGGGTAGACTTCAAAACAACCCATCAACTGGCTGGGTGCACCCAAAATCTACACATGCCCAGCCATTACCTTGGGCCAATAATAAAAAACTTACACGCAAATGTATAACCTTATTCATTCAACCAACTTTTAATTCTTCGACCCCTATACCTAACCACTCAAAAGGTGTTCCCACAATGCTTATGTAAAACAAAACCAATAAAGATGGCTTGGTGGTTAAGTCTTTTCCCTTCCCATAAGGAGATGAGGATTCATAAATGTATCTATGTTAACTTTAGAATTGATAAAAAATGGTCGAGCTCATGTGCTTGCTTCAACAATGTCCTCAATTCATAGCTTGTCTTCTATTCTCACAAAATTTAAACATCAAGGCTAAAAAACCAGAAAAAGCCTGATACCCAAGAATAGGGTCAAAAGGTTTTTATATGAGCAGTTTAGGGCTGGGGGGTTTTTTAGGGTTTTGAAGATTGAGAAATCTTCAAATCGTCTCCTCCTTCAAAACCCTAACCTAAAAGGTTTTAGGGCTTAGGGTTTTAATAAAGGGGCTTGAAGAAGAAGAAGAAGAAGGAGACGATTAGAAGAAATGTTTGTTTCTAAATGAGATTTTGGAGGACGAGGACAGTTCGTTTGTTTTTGTCGTCGTCGGAATTCCGATGTTTCTATTTCCGTTTCGGAATAAGTGGTTGAAGAAGAAGAAGAAGAGTGCGGGATTTTTCATGGCAGAGAAGACATTTTGTTTGACGAGGAGAAGAACAAGTGTTGTGCACTGATGATGATGATGATGGTCAGTCAATTTGGAAAGCTCTTTCTAGTTTGAAAGACTAGAATGAAGAAGAGGAAGCTTCTTGAAGCGAGAGCAACGAGCAGAGGTGGAGAGAAGAATGCAAGAGAAGAAGAAGAAGGAAATGATGGAGAAGGAGGTACTCGGATGATACAAGAAGACCCACGGCCAGATGATAACAACAACCACCAGCAAGAAGTAATACTGCCGGAGGCTATGAAGGGCGCCTCAGTACCTGAGATGGGGGTGGTGGGAGCTAATACAAAGGGACCGCCGGTACTTCCATGGATGCGCAGTCCTGTCGAGATTGGCATTCTTGATTCCCAGCCTGTCGCCCAAATTCCTTGTTTGGATCCAAGGTAAAAACGATCAGTTTGCTCTTCAAGGTATTTGATTTCACGCTGCTGATCTTGTTAGGCATATAAGCTTTTAGGGTTTAGGGTTCTCTTGTTCGTAATCTCCATGGTCCAGAGGACCCACCCAAGTATGATGTATCAATAAAATGCACTGAAGGAGAAGCATGAGGCAGGCATTCAGATTTAGGGTTAGTATGTTGTTTTTTCCTTGAATCAACAAATACTAATCTGAAGTCCTCCTGAGCGATTGAGATGGGCAATGTGTATCCTTTCTTGACAGGCTGAAGGAGGCGTTGCAATCAGCTGCAATAGATGTGCTGTTTCCAGTCCAGGTTGCGGTTTGGCAGCAAGTGATGGGACCAGGTGGTGGTGATCGGGACATTTGTGTGTCTTCGCCAACAGGCAGTGGCAAGACTCTTTCTTATGCGTTGCCTATTGTTCAAATGCTTTCCACTCGGGTCCTCCGCCGCCTCCGCGCACTTGTTGTTCTTCCTACTCGAGACCTTGCAATGCAGGTCTTCAACCTGAAACCTTAGCTCCCCATAGTCTGTATGAAGAAAGCCATGTATAGTACCAATTTATAAGCTTTGTTTTACAGAAGGTTATGTCAGTTATAGAAACTGAAATACAGAGTTTCAGACCTTGCATAGATTTTGCACAATTCTCTCTGGACAGACTGCAATGGTAGGGATGAAGAAGAGGGATATTGGCACAAAGTATGTGAAAGGATTAGGGCACAAGCATTCAGATTTTGCAGATACCAAATGAAAAGCTTCTGAGCTTTGGAAGATCCTGAATCCTTCATGATGTGAGTGTCAGGTGAAGGCTGTATTTGATATGATAGCACCAGCAGTGGGCCTCTCTGTGGGCCTTGCTGTTGGCCAGACCTCAATTGCTGCAGAGGCGGCAGAGCTTGTGGAGGTCAGCAAAAAGATGGTCCATAGTTTTGGGACTTTGGAACATTGTCAGAAAGCAAATGTGGCAAGTCGAGTTGACATTCTGGTAGCCACACCCGGTCGTTTGATGGACCATTTTCGGAGCACCCCAGGGTTCACCATTGGAGACCTTCAGTACCTTGTAGGTGGCATCACCCGTTATCAAACTTGTTTGGATATCATGGATTTAGAAAGCTTTACACTTGTCCAGGTGTAAGAAAATGTCATGCTGCTAAGATGGGGTAACTGCTCCTACTTAAAACTTGGTAGGTGCTATTCTTCAGTGGTTCATACACAAAGGATCTACACTTGTGAATTTTAAGCAAATAATAGAGCCAACCCTGTTGGATCTTCCTGCACTGCAAAATGTAAACTGTCATGTGTTGTACTGCATTGGTATGCCAGCCCGAAAAATTTGTGAGTATTGCAGATATCTTGATAGGTAGTTGAGGGTTGTACCTGTGGCATAGCAGAGGAACTGATGGCTGACAAATGCATTCATGCATGCCAGATTTTGGCTCTGCAAGTCTTAAATGCATACTTAGGGAGTGTTTGTAGGTGGTTGATGAGACTGATAGGCTACTCCGGCAAGCTTATCAAGACTGGCTACCCAATGTGTTGCAAGTGATCCAAGCTCCTCCTGTTCATGAGGTTGCAAACTCTGCTATAAAAGGCTCTCCTAAACTCGGTTCAGTCCTCACTAGAAGGCAATGGTAAGCTACTGCTCACTAATGAACTCTTTACAAATGATGAAGATTCAAGTCTCCAATTAGTATCGGAACTTTCTTGAACAATGATTTTGGTCTATTGACTGTCATCATCCCAATTGGTTCTCAAAAGTACTACCCTAACCCTTTTTTGTAAATTCTTGACCATGTTTTCCAACCTTGTGGCAGGTGCTTGGAGCGAGGGATGAAAGGAAGGGTGCACCCAAGGGTTTTGAAGATGGTGTTGTCTGCAACATTGACTCGGCACCCTGCTAAAATTGCTCAGCTTGACCTTTACTGCCCTACCTACATAGCTCCAAGTGCAGATGAAAACCGTTATCAGCTACCCAAAGGTCTTCAAACCTTCAGACTGGTAAGGACAATGTAATCTGAACGCTTGCTTGTGAGTTATCAAATGTTCTTTGAACTGATCTACGGTTTCAGGATCCCTATTTGAATTCATATACACCCTTGATTCTTGGGGTTTGCTACTCTTGCAGGTGTGTAGGGCAAGGGAAAAGCTTTTGTTTCTTGTGGCACTTTTGCAGCAGTTTAGAGATCAGCGGACCATTGTCTTCACAGCATCAGTTGAGGCCACTCACAGGCTATTTCTTCTTCTGAGATGCTTCTACAATGATGAAGCACATGTGGTGGCAGAATATTCAAGCAAGGGGAGTGAGACTGTTCGGAGGTTAGTGAGAAAAAGTTCAAGTATGTGTTATGTCTGTTTTGTTTCAAATAAACATCAACCACTATCAGCAAGAAACCATTCATTAAAATGTGGCCTACTTGGCAGGAAGGCGTTAGAAGAATTCAGGAGAGGAACAGTGCATGTAATGGTTGCGTCCGATGCACTTACCCGGGGCATGGATGTTGAAGGCATTGCCAATGTCGTGAATTATGATGTTCCTGTTTATGTGAAAACCTATGTCCACCGTGTGGGTCGCACTGCAAGAGCAGGGCAGGCGGGTCGTGCTTTCACTCTCATGGTCAGAAAGGAGGTCTGTTTTCCTTAAACTGGGACCCTAGTAGTCGTTGAATGTTTGGGAGGTTCTTGCAACCAAGATAGGACATTTGATTGTTATTCTGGTCTATCTTTCAGTCGTGAACAAAGAGTGTGCTTGATCTATGAATCATCAATGGGTGGATGGTAGGCTCGCCATTTTAAGAGGGAACTGCTCAGCAAATTGGAGAATGGCATTTGCAAAGACTATGAACTTCCAGCCTCTCTCATCGATGTGATTTTACCACGTTTCACTGCAGGTACAACAATAGCCACCACTTACATTAGAAATCAGCTTGATGACCTGTCTAATCCTTCCATCCCACAGGTAGATTATGATATTACAACAATTAGCATATGTCTTTTGAGTGCTAGCCAACATCAGGACTGAGTCTTCCTGCTGCTTCTGGAAATGTGATAGAAACTCAGGTGTGTGTCTGACAACTCAGGGGTGTGTCTGACTGATGTTTCTTCCTAGAGAGTCTCATGACCTCACCCTCACATTGTATTTCCCTTGGGATATTCCTTCAGTGGACAGGATTGAGTGTATTCCATCAGTCGATCTATACAATGTTGAAACATACCTAAGTGGGTTGTCAAGTAAAGTTGATGGCCAGTGTGAGGGTTGGGTTGAGTGGTATTTCCCAGTGTGGGTGACATTTGGAGTTCTGCTTTGCAGCTCACAAGCGTTTCGAGGAGGAGGCCCCTGGGAAAGACATTGACATCTTGGTTAGTGAAGGTCAAGATCTGACTGCCAGGAGCACAATCCCAGAAACTGCACAAACTGAACAATCAGTAATATAGCAAATTGTGCATATCATTAATTGTATTCCCTTTTCATCATCATTGTTGACAAAATCTGGTTTTGACAGTTAGTAAAACTTTTCAGATCCTTTCCATTTGTGTGGAGACCGTTAGAAGCCATTCATGGTTGATGAAGAAGATTGGTACTAACACTGCAGGTAAGCTT
>Ga0116229_10002437_pt1 | contig 30059 bp, 22 predicted proteins | sample S1TSphgellanicum_3_FD_87313 | JGI IMG/M metagenome (GOLD analysis project Ga0116229, IMG submission 87313) | Host-associated microbial communities from peat moss isolated from Minnesota, USA - S1T2_Fc - Sphagnum magellanicum MG | ecosystem: Host-associated > Plants > Peat moss > Unclassified...
ACTATGTCCGCTTGACGCACGACGTCGCGTTTCTGAGCGCGCATCGCGACGCCATGCTGCTGTTGCGCGACCGGCTGATCGGCCGCTTCGATCCCGCGCTCGGACTCTACTCGTCGCTGCAGGATTCGCAGGATGAGTTCCAGAAGCTGCCGTTCCTGACCTATGACAATGCCCTCGTTTGGCGTGCTTTCCGGGACTTGGCCTTCCTGTTCGGGCAGCTCAAGGACCGCGCCGGCGGCGCAGAAATGACCCGCCGGGCAACCGAGTTGCATGCCGCGATCATGGCCCATGCCGTGGTGCCTTCGCAAACGGACTCCGGCGGCACGATCTTCGCAGCTGCCACCGATGGCACCCACACCGTGCTCAGTGACATCCCACCCGGCTCGCTGCTGAAGCTTCCCGCCTTGGGGTTCATCGCCGAGACGGATCCCGTGTTCGCGCGCACGTTCGACTGGCTGCACTCACCGGGCTACGCCTACTCCTATTCGGACCGCAAGTACGGCCTGCCCGGAAGCTACCGCCTGCCGTTCACGACTTCCTGGGTCATTGCCGACGAGTTGCTGCTGCACCGCTCGCATGCGCGCGCAGAAGCTCTGTTGCTCGCGAGCCCCTGGGACAACGGCATCATTTCCGAAGGCATCGATCCGGATTCGGCGCAGATGAAAATCGACGGCGCCGCTTTCGCCACCGCTGCCGGCTATGTCGCGCATGCAATTTGCGCGTCTGCCTGCCTCCCACGCTCACAATAAGACGACAGGAGTTCACCGCACCATGCGTTTCATCAATCCGCGCCACTTCGGCGCCACCGTGCTGGCCGCGGCAGGCATCTGTGCCATCGCGCAAGCGCAAGCCCCGACACCGCCGGCGACGGGTGACTCGCCTGTCATGGTGCAAGTGCAAGCGCAAGACCCGGGCAAGCCGTTTCCGCACTATTGGGAACAGATGTTCGGGTCGGGCCGGGCAGTGCTCGCGCTGCGCGACAACTTTCGGCGCGACGTCCGCCTCGTCAAGGCCGTCACCGATTTCTCTTACGTGCGCTTCCACGGAATCTTTCACGACGAGATCGGGCTCGTCGAGCGCGACAAGTCCGGCAAGATCGTCTACAACTTCTCCTACATCGATCAGATCTACGACGGCCTGCTCGCCGACGGCGTTCGCCCGTTCGTCGAGTTGAGCTTCATGCCGCAAGCGCTTGCGCGAGATCCAAAGCTCCTGTTCAGCTTTTGGTACAAACCCAACATCTCGCCGCCGAAAGACTATGCGGAGTGGGACGCCATGATCGAGGCGTTTGCCACACACCTCATCGATCGCTACGGCATCGAAGAGGTCGCGACCTGGTATTTCGAGGTCTGGAATGAGCCGAACATCGGCTTCTGGGGCGGGCGGCCCAACCGTCCGACCTACTACACCTTGTACGATCATACGGCGCGCGCGTTGAAGGCGGTCAGCACACGTCTGCGCGTCGGCGGACCCTCGACGGCCCAGGCGGCTTGGGCGGCGGACTTCATCGAGCACTGTCGGCAGAACGGTGTGCCCGTCGACTTCGTCTCGTCGCATGTGTACGCCAACGACACCACACAGGACGTCTTCAAGAACGACATCCCGGTCCCACGCGACCAGATGGTCTGCAAGTCCGTGCGCAAGGTCAGCGACGAGATCAAAGCCTCCGCGATGCCGCAGCTGCCGCTGATTTTTTCCGAGTACAACGCAAGCTATGCGAACGAACCCAACGTGACCGATTCGGTGTTCATGGGCCCCTGGCTTGCGACCACGATCAGTCAGTGTGACGGCCTCACCGAAGCGATGAGCTACTGGTCGTTCTCCGACGTGTTCGAGGAGGGTGGGGTCGTCAAGACGCCGTTCTACGGCGGTTACGGCCTCGTGGCCGAGGACGACATTCCGAAGCCCGCCTACAACGCGTTCGCGCTGCTGCATCGACTGGGCACCACGCGTCTCGCTTCGACTTCCGATTCGGCGCTGGTCACGAAGCGCGCGGATGGCACGCTCGTGCTCGCCTTGTGGAACTACGCGCCGCCGGATGCAACCGGCCCCGCGTATGTGGCGCCGCCACCGGACGGCACGCCGAAGGTTTTTTCCGTGACTTTGGACGGCGTGCCCGCAAATGCGCATGCGACGGTGTGGCGCCTGGACCGGACGCACGGCAACGTGATCCCGGCCTATGATGCGATGGGACGGCCCGCTTTCCCGAGCCGCGAACAAATCGCGCAATTGCGCGCGGCGGCCACGCTGACCGAGCCCGAAACGGTCGGCGTCACGAGCAACGAACTCGAGATCAGCGTTCCGACTCAGGGTCTCGCAGTGGTCGAGATACGACCCTAGTGCCGCAGCCTGAGCTTACTCGGACGCAGCTGTTGCTTTGCAATGTCGATCGATGAACGTTTGGTGCGGCGGCATCGCCCCGACACAGCTCGCGATGACCTTTTCCACGTGATCGACGTACGTGTAGAGCTCCGCATCACTGACCCAATCGACTGCAGGGTGGTAGTTGCGCGGCATGATGCCCTGACCCATCATGACCTGGACCCAGCTGGTCTGGCCGAACATCTCGGTACCGTTGCGGAAAAACCGGCCGCTGTCGGCAAAGAGGTCCATGTATTCGCGTAGCGAGTCCGGAATACTCATATTGCGGACGTAATTCCACAGCTCCGAATCATCGCGTCGCGTAAGGTGATAGTGGAGAATGATGAAATCGCGAATACGCTCGTACTCGAATTGAGTCTGTTCGTTGTACGTAGCCTCGAGCACCGGTTCAAAATCTCGGCGCGGAAACAACTGCACGAGCCGCATGATGCCCGATTGAACCAGGAAGATTGCCGTCGATTCGAGAGGTTCGAGGAAACCGCCGGCGAGCCCGATCGCGACAACATTCTTGTCCCAGAGCTTGCGCCGTTTGCCGGCCGCGAACCGCAGCTGTTTCGGCTCGGCAAGGGGTCGCCCGTCGAGATTCTTGAGAAGCGTCGCGGCGGCCGCTTCATCGTTGATGAAACGGCTGCAGTAGACATAGCCGTTGCCGGTTCGGTGTTGCAGCGGAATGCGCCATTGCCAGCCGGCCTCTCGCGCCGTCGACCGCGTGTAGGGCGTCGGAGGACCCACGTTCTCGCTGGGTACGGCTAGCGCCCGATCCGCGGGCAGCCAGTGCGTCCAGTCCTCGAAGCCCGCGTGCAGCGTCCCTTCGATGAGCAAGGGGCGAAAGCCTGAACAGTCAATGAACAAATCCGCGGCGATTGTTTGGCCGCGGTCCAGCCGCACGCTCTCGACAAACCCGTTCTCGGCGTTCTGGCGCACCTCGACCACGATCCCTTCGGTGCGTTTTACACCGCGCAGCTCCGCATAGCGGCGCAGGTAGCGCCCATACAAACCTGCATCGAAATGATAGGCGTACGCGATCTCGGCGAGCGGCGTATTCGGGGGTGCATCTTTGGGGGAGACCATGAACTTGCCTTGCGGCGCCGCGAGTGTGTTCAGGGAGTATCGGCCGATGTCTCCGGCACGGCCGCGTCGGTGCGCCTTGAGCCAATACTGGTGGAACGGGAGCATCCCCAAGTCGCGGCCGATCGTTCCAAAGCCGTGAACGTAACTCTCGCCGATCTGACCCCAGTCGTTGAACTGGATCCCCAGCTTGAAGGTTCCCTTGGTCTCGCGCACGAAATCAGCTTCGTCGATTTCTAGCAGTGCGTTGAATGCGCTCAAGTGCGGGACCGTGGCTTCCCCCACACCCACGGTGCCGATCTGCTCGGATTCGACGAGTTCGATCTGCAATTTGGTGCCGAAGGATTTGGCGAGCGCAGACGCCGCCATCCAGCCGGCCGTGCCGCCGCCGATGATGGCAACGGACCTTATCCGGTTCGCGTCAGCTTCCGCGCTCACTTGCATGCTTGCCCACGACGATAAAGAAAAAGGGGAACGGCTCCATGCCGTCCCCCTTCTGGACCGCGAAGCCCTTAAAAGCTTACCACTTCATTCCGGCGGAGAGCTTCAAAGTCAGCGGCACACCGACGATCGGTCCGCTCGTGTTGTAGACGGGCGGAGTCGTGCTCTGATTCCAAATTGCGGCCGAGGAATCGAAGTTGTAGTTGTTGAACAGATTCAACACATCGAAACGCACGTACAACGAGGACCAGTTGTTGAAGACGATGTTCTTCGTGATCTGGACATCGACATCCCGGTACCCGATCGTATCCCGAAGCTGCCCGGAGACGTCGATCGTGCTCCCGCCGTAGGCGTTGCACGGCCCCGGACACCCGGCGGCACCGCCGACCGGAATCGGCGTCGAAACCGTCAACTTCGCCGCGAACACGATGTCCCATGGCAGGTCGTGGCTGTAGGTCGCCACGACGCGATGCTTCGGCACCGCGTTCGAAGGCTGAAACGGATAGAGGTACGGAAACGGGTAGTCGAACTCGTACTGGTTGTAGTTGACGTTGTAGTCGGCCGAGTTCCCGGACGTGTTGGTCTGATAGGCGTCCGTGAACGTGTAAGCGACGGTCGCGCTCCAACCCGATTCCTTGGTGTAGGGCTTGGTTGCCGAAAGACCGACCTGGAGATTTTCGTCCCGCCCGGCGTTATCCCAGAGGATCAGGCTGCCGACGCCGGGGACACCCTGGGCTCCCCAGGGCGCGCCGGTGCTGTCATAGGCCCGGCCGTTCGCATAGCGATTGCCCAGATGCCCGATGATCGTGTCGTAGCTCTTGATCTCGGACAGCGTCACCGCGGTGTTCCAATCCGACACCTTCGCGCGGAAGCCGATGCTGAACTGGTTCGAATAAGGCGCCTTGATGTTGTTATTGAGCAAGTCGACTTCGTGCGAGCTCGGGTTCGTCACGAGCGTCGCGAGACCCGCGGCGGTCAGATAAGACGCATTCCAGGCATAGCAATGGTTCGCCGTATTGATATCCGCACTGGTCGAGCACGCTCCAAAGGGATCCTGCTGGGGCACGCTGGGAAAGTACACCTGCGGGTTGGTGTTCAAAGCGATCTTGGTCGTCTCGAGACCCAGCGTGCTGAACAAGTTACGGTCGTACGAGCGCGCAGCGCCGCCGAAGATCACGTAGTTCTGGTCGCCGAAGATGTCATAGGAAAATCCGAGGCGCGGCGCAATTTCGTCGGTCTCGGGTTTGCGGTTCGAACCCGTGCTGATGTAGTTGTTGATGTTGATGCCGGGATAGTTGGGACCGCCGAGCGCGAGAACTTGTTTGTAGGTTAGATTCGTGCCGGCCCCGAAAGGTCCATTGATCGCGTCGACGACCGCGGCAGGCGTCTGGAAATGCAGGAAGGACGGAACGTCTTCATAGTCCCAGCGCAGGCCGAGATTGAATGACAGGTGCTGATCGACGTTCCAGTCGTCCTGCAGATACAAACCGATTTGGTGATCTTCCGTCTCGACTGTCGGAGAACTGACACCGTTGACCACGTCCGGGAACTGGACCTCGAAGGGGATTTGTGCCGTGCCGGCGGGCGTGACGGCGTAATAGTAAGACGCCGTGTTCAAGTTGGCCGAACCATTTTGCGCGGTCAGGTTGATGTCCTGATAGCTGCCGCCAAACTTGACCGTGTGATCGCCGAACCACTGCAGGTTCGGCAGCGTAAAGTTGTCTTGGAGTTCAGGTCCCGTCTGCGAATAGCGGAAGCCGACGCCATCGCCCGGACCATTGACCGTGATCAGCGAGTCGCTCGGGCTCGCCTGCGGCGCAGCCGGGAAATAGATGTAATTGAACTGCGGATTCTCATTGGTCGACGAAGTGGTCGAGTTGGCGTTTTGGTAGCTCAAGATCGCCTCGTTGACCCAGGCGTCGGCACTGTGCTGCCAGCGCAGATTCCCGCGATCGACGTCGTTTTTGTAATCCGTCGCGGCGGACTGGGCCGTCTGAGCTCCGCCGCCCGAAATCTGCGTTTCCCGGCGCAAGAATCCCGTGAGTTCGAACCGGTCCGCGTCGGTGGGTTCATAGTCGATCTTCGCGAACCCGAGGTCTTCCTTGAACGGATTGGTCGTCGGACCGAACTGCGAGCCCACGCCGGCCGGCAGCAGCGACTGCGCGAATGCGGTGCTAACGCTGTTCGGGTAGACGGTGTTTTGCAACGCGAGATCCTTGTGCTCCCACGTCGCGAAGAAATGAACGTAGTCCGGAATGATCGGGCCGCCTTGCGCGAATCCAAATTCGTAGCTCGGCTCCGAGGCCTTCGGATCGTTGACCGTAGCCTCCGCGATTTCCGACGGAGTCTCGGCGCGTAGATTCTGGTTCGTGAAGGTCACGAACCCCTCGCCCTTGAACTCGTTGGTGCCGGATTTCGTCTGCGCGACGATGATGGCGCTGGCCGCGTCGCCAAATTCGGCTTTGTAGTTCGAGGTGGTGACCTTGTACTGGTCGATCGCGAGCTGCGGGAACGGATTGCCCGGGTCGCCGTTTTGCTGGGCGCCGGATTGGCCGACCGTGCCGCCGCCGGGGGCCACGTAGTCTTTCTGGCTGATGCCGTCGATGTAGACGTTGACCGACGAGTCGAGCTGGGCGCCGCCGCGAAGGCTCGTATTACCTTGCGAATCGACCGTGAACGACACGCCCGGCACGAGTTCGGCGAACTCGAGGAAGTTACGCGTGATTTGCGGCGTGGTTTCGATGTCGTGCAGCGATACGATGTCGCCGACTTCCGAAGTTCTGACGTCGACGGGGCGCCGCGATTGGACCGTGATTTCGCTGAGCGAAGACTCGGGCGTTGGGGACGCTCCGGCTGCCAGGTCGACGACGGCCGTCGAAGCGACGCTCACGGTAATCGTGACTTCGGTGCCGGGGCCGGCATCGACTCGATAGGTGCCAGGCGGGAGGCCGACCAGCGCATAGCTGCCGTCCGCGCCGGATTTCGTGCGCCGAATGGCGCCGGTCGCGACGTTCTTGGCCGTCACCTCGCTGCCCGGTGCGGCCTTACCGCGCAAGTTGCCGTCAGAGGTTTGCGCCCAAGTGATCGTGGGTCCAGCGAGTGCGGCCGCAACGGCCGTCGCGATGAGCGTCCGTTGGAACAACTTGCTGGTGTCTATACGCCTTCTCATGTGAACAACCCCCTGAACGATAGTTTTGTGTTGAAGCGTCTGTCGTTAGTGAAATTTGCGGCGCAACGGGAGGCGAACCGGCGCACTAAAATGCGCCGAGCACGAAGTTTTGCTGCACCATGTATGGTTCGTGGCGATGGTCGTTGCCATCTTCTTCTCCCCGTCGAGCATCCCAAAACCGCTTACGATCCGCGCGTAAACGTTTTCTTTTATCTGACTCAAGACTACGCCAACCACCCCGAGGTTTGTCAAGAAATCTTTGCATTGAAGGAATCGAGGTGACTATCGAGGTAGTCTACGCACCATGTCGATGCGTCACCGCGTGCTTGGCCTCCAAATCGACCAACAGGCGGACATATTCAGCAACTGCCGCCCCCGAGGTCACTCCGCTTGACTCAAAAAACCGGAAACGTTTACAGTCGTTTCAAGCGCCCGGCAGCGGCGCACGGGGGGTAAAAGTGCCTGTGACGATTCAGGATGTCGCGGACGCAGTGCAAATGTCGATCGCGACGGTGTCGCGTGCCTTGAACGGCAGCAGCAACGTCAGTGAGGAAGCGCGGCGCAAAGTCACGGAGGCTTCCGCTCGGCTTGGTTACATCCCGCACGGCGGCGCGCGAAGTCTGCGGACGCGTCGCACCAATTGCATCGGCGCCGTGCTGCCCGACTTGCATGGCGAATTTTTCTCCGAACTCATCCGCGGGATCGATCGCGTTGCACGTTCACATGGTCTTAGTTTGCTGCTGTCATGCTCGCACAGTGATGTGGACGAGCTCGCGGCGGCCTTGAGAGCCATGCAAGGCAAGGTCGATGGCTTGCTGGTCATGTCGCCGCACGTCGATGCAGAGGTGCTGGGCGTCAATATTCCGCGTTCGACGCCCACGGTGCTCATGAATACGCGTCACGACGGCGAACGGTATGTTTCCTTGACGGTCGACAACTATGGAGGTGCGCGCGCAATGATTCAGCATCTGGTTGGGAGTGGTCATCGGCGCATCGCACTGATCACTGGTCCGGAGGAGAACTTCGACTCGGCCGAGCGACTGCGTGGCGCCACCGACGCCCTGGCCGAGTTGCTGCCGGGCGTTCATCCGCAGATCGTCCGTGGCGATTTCACGGAGCAGTCGGGCTTTCGTGCCGGGCGCATGCTGCTCGCGTCGGCCGACCGGCCCGATGCGATCTTCGCGGCCAACGACATGATGGCGCTCGGCTGCGTGTTCGCACTGACCGAAGGCGGCGTCTCCGTGCCCGGCGACATCGCGATTGCCGGCTTCGATGACATACCGGTCGCGCGCTGTGTGAACCCGCCGCTCTCGACGGTGCGCGTGCGTATCGCGGAGCTGGGCGAGCTCGCTCTCGAGCGGCTGCTGCGCGGTATCAACGCAGCGGGCGGCGATACGATCGCACAACAAACGCTGGGGACCCAAGTCATCGTGCGCAACTCCTGCAGAGCCGCCGCGGCGCGGCTGCCGATGGTCGATGCCGAACTCGCCTCGTCGGTCGTGAGTTGAGATGACCGTGCGCACCACCTGCCACTACGCCGCGTTCGCCACTCTCTGGCTGATTGGCGCGGCCGCCGCCGGCGCCCAAACCGTCCCGCCGACCGCGAAGACTCCGCCTACGGCGCCCTCTACCAAGGCAAGCTCGGGCGCGGAGCCAGCGACGGAACCCGCGCCGGCGAGTTCGGCGACGGTCGTCGCGGAGCCCGCGGAGCCCAGGCTGTCGACGACGGAAACGCCGCTCGAGTCGACCGAGTTCGTCGACGATCTCGAACACCGGACGTTCAACTTTTTCTGGGAGGCCGCCAATCCCGTGAACGGGCTGGTGCCCGATCATTATCCAGGCCATTCGTTCGCGAGCATCTCGGCGGTTGGCTTCGCGCTGACCGCATACCCGATCGGCATCGAGCGGGGCTGGGTCACGCGCGAGGCGGCGCGCGACCGTGTGCTCGCGACCTTGCGGTTCTTTCGCGACGCACCCCAAGGCGCGGCGGCTCAGGGCATGACGGGCTACAAGGGCTTTTATTACCATTTCCTCGACATGCAGACGGGCCTCCGCGATTCGCCGCGCACGGAGCTGTCGCTGATCGATACCGCCCTGCTGATCGCCGGCGTGCTCTACTGCGAGACCTATTTCGACAAGGCCACTCCCGAGGAAGCGGAACTGCGCGAGATCGCCGACGAGCTCTATCGGCGCGTCGACTGGGCCTGGGCCTCACGCGACGACGGCGAAATCGCGCTCGGCTGGTCCTTGGAGTATGGCTTCCACGCGCGCAGCTGGCGCGGCTACAACGAGGCCATGATTCTCTACGTCCTCGCGCTCGGATCGCCGACCCACCCAATCCCCGACACGGCCTGGCAATCCTACATCTCGACGAACCAGTTTCATTGGGAGGGGCCGCCCGACGAGAGGTACCTCGGTTTCCCCCCGTTGTTCGGCCATCAGTACTCGCACGTCTGGATCGACTTTCGCGACATCCGCGATGCGTTCATCCGCGACACGGGCATGGACTACTTCGAAAACAGCCGACGCGCGACCTGGGCTCAACAGCGCTATGCGATCGCGAATCCAATGCACTGGAAGGCTTACGGTCCGATGGTCTGGGGCATCAGTGCCAGCGACGGTCCGGCGGACGTGAAGCTGCCGTATGACGGCGAGACGCGCGTGTTCCATAGTTACGCCGCGCGCGGACCGGGCGGCGCCCACACGTTCGACGACGGCACGATTTCGCCGAGCGCGCTGGCCGGGTCCATGCCGTTCGCGGCGGAGATCGTCCTGCCGGCGCTCGAATACTTGAAGTCGCATTACGGCAAGAACCTGTACTCGACCTATGGATTCCTCGACGCGTTCGATCCGAGTTTCGATTATGACGTGCCGCTCGTGAGCGGCCGGCGCATTGCAGGCCAAGGTTGGTTCGACACATCGTACCTTGGCATCGACGAGGGGTTGACGATCACGATGGTCGAGAACTACCGCACCGGCATGATCTGGAGAATCATGCGGCAAAACCCGTACTTGCGGCGCGGCCTGGAACGGGCCGGGTTTCGGGGCGGATGGCTGGAAATCCATCCGTGAGGCGACCGGCCCTCGCCGGCCTGTTGATCGCTTGCGCGGCATCGCTGGCCGCGGGCTGCGGCCCCTCAGACTCGCGCACCGTGCTGCACTTCTGGGCGATGGGCCGCGAAGGCGAAGTCGTTCAGGAACTGTTACCTGAGTTCGAACGCCTGCACCCGGACATTCGTGTCGAAGTCGAACAGCTGCCGTGGAGCGCGGCCCACGAGAAGCTGCTGACCGCGATCGCGGGCGATTCGACACCGGACCTCTGCAATCTCGGCAACAGCTGGGTTCCGGAGCTCGCGATGCTCAAGGCGCTCATCCCCCTCGAGCGGCGCGTCGCCGCCTCGCCGACGATCGACCAGGCGGATTACTTTGCCGGGATCTGGGACTCGAACGTCGTCGGTGGCGAACTGTTCGGCCTGCCGTGGTACGTCGATACGCGCGTGTTGTTCTATCGCAAGGATCTGCTCGCCGCCGCCGGCTTCGCGGCGCCGCCCACGAGCTGGCCGGAATGGCTGCGGGTGCTCGAGGCGCTCAAGCGGCGCAGTCACGGTGAACGATTCGGCGTTTATTTTCCTCTCAACGATTACGCCCCGCTGATCGCTCTCGCCTTGCAGCAATCCGCACCGATGCTGCGCGATCACGACACGCACGGCAACTTCGCGAACTCGGAGTTCGAACGTACCTATGCGTTCTACGTGGATCTGTTTCGCCGCGGCTACGCGCCGTCGCTTCGCGACGCTGATATCTCGAACGTTTGGACCGAATTCGGGCGCGGTTATTTCGCGTTCTACATGAGCGGACCCTGGGACGTCGGCGAGTTTCAGCGCCGGCTACCGAAGTCCCTGGACGGACAGTGGATGACCGCGCCGCTGCCGGGTCCCGATGGACCGGGCGCTTCAATCGCCGGCGGCACGAGCCTCGCTGTCTTCCGCAGCTCGACCCATCAGGACGCCGCCTGGGTGCTCGTCGAGTACCTCTCGCAGCCGGCCGTGCAACAGCGCTTTTACGCCCTGACCGGGGATTTGCCCTCACGACGCTCCGCATGGACTGCGGCCGACCTCGCGCAGGACCCCTACGCCGCCGCGTTTCGCGAGCAGCTCGAGCGCGTCAAAGCGCGGCCCAAGGTGCCCGAATGGGAACGCATCGCGACCGAGATGCAGCTCGTCACGGAGCGCGTCGTGCGCGGTGAACTGACACCGCACTTGGGCGCGCTCGAACTCGACGCGCGCACCGATGCGATTCTGGCCAAGCGACGCGAGCTGCTGGCCGCCGGGGCCCGGTTGTGACACCCGCCCGCGCCGGCGTGCTGCTCGCCTCGCCGGCGCTCGCCGTCATCGCGGTGTTCTTTTTCTTCCCGGTGCTCGCCGCGTTCGCGCTGAGTCTGACCGACTTCGACATTTATGCTCTGGCTGATCTTTCGAACCTGCGGTTCGTCGGCCTGCGCAACTACGCGCAACTGCTCGCGACGCCGCTGTTCTGGCGCGCGCTCGGCAACACGCTGTACTTTGCCGGCGTCGGCGTGCCGCTGTCGATCGGCGCATCGCTCGGCGCGGCGCTGCTGCTGAACTCGCGCGCGGCGCGCTGCCGCGGACTGTTTCGCACGGCGCTGTTCGCGCCGGTCGTGACCACGTTGGTCGCGGTCGCGATCATCTGGCGATATCTTTTGCACACGCGGTATGGCTTGATCAACTACGGACTCAGCCGGCTCGGCATCCCGGCTGTCGATTGGCTCGGGAACCCCCACACCGCGATGCCGGCGATCATCCTGTTCACGGTCTGGAAATCCTTCGGCTACAACATGGTGATCTTTCTCGCCGCGTTGCGCGGAATCCCCGAGACGCTGTACGAGGCCGCGGAGCTCGACGGCGCCGGTGCGTGGGCGCGGTTCGTGCGCGTGACGCTGCCGCTGCTCGCTCCGACTCTGCTGCTCGTGAGCATTCTGACCGTAGCGGGATTCTTCCAGCTGTTCGCCGAACCGTATGTCATGACCCAGGGCGGCCCTGCCGAGAGCACGGTCAGCGTGCTCTATCTCATGTACGAACAGGGCTTCAAGTGGTGGAATCTCGGCACGGCGACGGCGGTTGCCTTCGTGCTGTTCCTCATGATGTTCGCGGTCACGCTGGCGCAGCTCTTCGTTGCGCGTCGCACGGCGACCCTATGAAACTCCGGGTCCCCGTGCTGGCCGTCAACGGAGCGCTGCTCGTGATCGCGACGCTGACGCTGTTTCCGCTGCTGTGGATGGTCTCGGTGTCACTCATGACTCCGGGCTCCTCAGGTTCCTATCCGCCGCCGCTATGGCCCGACCACGTCACGTTCACGAACTATCGCGAGCTGTTCGCGCATGGCCGCATGGGGCGGCAGTTTTTGAACAGCCTCGGCATCGCCACGGCCGCGACGGCTCTTTCGCTGACGTTCAATGTGAGCGCCGGCTATGCGTTCGCCAAACTCAAATTTCCGGGCAGGGAACGTATCCAACAGGTTCTCGTCGGCGCGCTCGTGATCCCGGCGCAGGTCGCGATGCTGCCCTTGTTCCTGATGTTGAAGCAGATGGGTCTCGTCAATACGCTCGCGGGCGTGCTCGTGCCCTGGCTCGCCGGGATTTTCAGCATATTCCTCGTGCGCCAGCATGCGGCGACCGTGCCGGACGATCTTCTCGAGGCCGCCCGCCTCGACGGTGCCGGCGAGCTGCAGATTTTTCGGAGAATCGTGCTGCCGCTATTGTCGCCCGTGCTCGTAACGCTTGCCGTGTTCACGTTCCTGGGAGCCTGGAACGACTTCATGTGGCCTCTGATCGTGCTCAACGACGGCAGCCTCTACACATTGCCCGTGGCGCTCGCCTCTCTGTCGCGCGAGCACGTCCAGGACAGCGAGATGATGATGGCGGGCTCCGTCGTGACCGTGCTTCCGGTGCTGGCGCTATTCCTCGTGCTGCAGCGTTTTTACTTGCAGGGCATGACCAGCGGCGCCGTCAAGGGTTGAACCTCCACCGCCCATGCAAGAACCCGCCCATCCCTTCCGCACCGTCGCGCCGATCTGGCTCTCGAACGGCGTCTACGGCAGCCTGTTGACCGCCGCCGGAACGGGATTCTCGCTGTATGGGGACCATTTGCTCACGAACTGGCAGGACGATTGCTGCGAAGACGACCTCGGGTTCACGATCGCGCTGCGCGACGCCGCCGACGGCAAGTTGTGGACGGCGTCGGGTGCGGTGCTGCCGGGCGGCGATCGGGGCACGCTGACCGCGTTGCCCGAAGGTGCAGTGCTCGAAAGGTGCAGTCGGACCTTGCGAGCGCGCGTCGAACTCGAGGTGCTCGCGGAGTCGCCCGTCGAGCGGCGCCGCCTGACGCTGACCAACGAGGGCAGGCGTGCCACCGAAATCGAGATCACCGGGTTTCTCGAGGTGGTGCTGCATGATCCGGCCGCGCACGCGGCGCATCCGGCATTCAGCAAGCTATTCGTGCAGACGCGTCGGCATGCTGCGGAAGCCTTGTTGCTGGCGACACGCCGGCCTCGTGCCAACGGCGAAACCCATCCGACGATGGCCCTCGCGATGGTCGGCGCGCCGGCGTTCGACTGGGAAACCGATCGAGCGCGTTTTCGCGGCCGCGGGCGCCGCCTCGCCGCAGCCCGCGGTTTGCGCGCCCCGTTGAGCCGCACGGTCGGCAATGTGCTCGATCCCATGCTCGCGTTGCGCACGACCGTGCACTTGGGCGCAGGCGAAAGCGTCTCGCTGCTGTTCCTGATCGCCGCGGCCGCGGACGAGGCGACGATACTCGCGCAGCTGAGAGCCGCGCCCGACGCCGTTGCGCTGGCGCCCGCACACGTCATCGACGCGGCCGCCGCGCGACTCGAGGAGGGCACGAAATCGCTTGCCGAAGCGCCCTTGTGGCGCCGGCTGTCGGCCATGCGACTCGCCGCGGCGACGCCGGCCGCATCGACGGTTGCCACCCCGCGGCCGGCGCCGTCGCCGCGGCCATCACCGCCGCCGCCGCAACCCTCAGCGCCACCATCGCCGCGTTCCGGGTCGGCTGTGGCTTTCGGCTCCAGCAACGGCCACGGTCAGTTTTCTCCCGACGGTCAGGAATATCAAATGCAGCTGCGGCGCGAAGCCGACGGCTGCCTGCGCCTGCCGCCGATGCCCTGGACCAACGTCATTGCGAACGAGCGCTTCGGTCTCATTGCGAGCGAGAAGGGCTCGCTATCGACGTTCGCCGGCAACAGCCGACTCCACCGTCTGACTCCCTGGAGCAACGATCCGCTCATCGATCCGCACGATGAGGCGTTCTACGTGCGCGACGCCGCGAGCGGCGAATATTGGTCTTTGCTGCCGGGCCCGCGACCGGCGGCGCATCACTATGAGGTCGCTCACGGTTTCGGCTACTCGCGTTGGCAGCACCGGCATGCCGATCTCGATAGCGAAGTGACCGTGTTCGTGCCCTGTGCCGACCCGCTGCGCATCGCCGACATCCGTATTCGCAATACCGGCAGCACGGCGCGGCGCGTCGCGCTCTATGCCTACAACCGCTGGGTGCTCGGCGCCACCCCGGCGTCGAGTTTCGGCCAACTGCAGGTGGAGTTCGACGCCGCGCGGCGCGCGGTGCTGGCAAGGAATCCGGAAGCCGGCGTGTTCAGCTCGTCGCTCGCATTCGCGACGTTTGCCGGCATAGAGGCCGACGTGGACGCCTGCATCGATCGCGCACACTTTCTCGGCAGCCCTGGATCCGTGGCAGCGCCCGCGGCGCTCGATGCCGGTGGGCCGCTGTGCGCCGACCAGGGGGTGGATGCTTGCGCGGCGCTGCGCATCGAAGTCGGCATCGAACCCGGAGCCGAGGTCCGTCTCGCAGCCCTGTTGGGCGCCACCGAGTCGCTCGACGAGATCGACGTCTTGCGCGAGCGCTATCACAGCGCCGCCGCGGTCGCCGATGCGTACCGGGCGGTCCGCGACTTCTGGAGCGCGACGCACGCGCGCATGCAAATTGCGACGCCGGTCCCGGCGATCGATCTCATGGTCAACGGCTGGCTCGGCTATCAAACCATCGCCTGCCGCTTGTGGGCCCGCAGTGCCTGCTACCAATCGGGCGGAGCGTTTGGATTCCGCGACCAACTACAAGATGCGGCCGCGCTCGCTCCGACCCAACCGCAATTCCTGCGCGAGCAGCTGCTGCGCAACGCCGCGCATCAGTTTCCCGAAGGCGACGTCTTGCATTGGTGGCATCCGCCGACGGGCGTCGGAGTCCGCACTCGCTTCGCCGACGACCTGGTTTGGTTGCCCTATCTAACGGCGCATTACGTGGCCGTGACCGGCGACCGCGCGATCCTTCACGAGCAACTGCCGTTCGTGACCGGTGCCGCGCTCGCGGCCGATGAGGACGAGCGCTACTTTCTGCCGGCTCGCGACGAGCAGACGCAGAACCTCTATATCCACTGCGTCCGGGCTCTGGAGCGCGCAATGACCTGCGGCGCGCACGGTCTGCCGCTGTTCGGCGGCGGGGATTGGAACGACGGCATGAATCGCGTCGGCCATGCCGGCCGCGGCGAAAGCGTCTGGATGGGGTTCTTCCTGTTTCAGACACTCGGCGACTTCCTGCCGCTGTGCGCGGACTTCGGCGACGAGACGCGTGCGGCGCGCTTCGCAGCCTACCGCGCCGACCTGGAGCGGCACTTGAACGACGAGGGCTGGGACGGGGAATGGTATCGGCGCGCGTTCTACGACAATGGCCATGCCTTGGGCTCCGCCACGAGCGACGAGTGCCGCATCGATGCGCTCGCCCAAGCCTGGGCCGTGATGACCGGGATCGCCTCGCCGGAACGCGCGGCGGCGGCGCTCGACGCGCTCGAGCGGCACTTGATCAGCGACCGCGACGGGCTGATCCGGCTGCTGACACCGCCGTTCGAGAACACGGCCGAGGATCCCGGCTACATCAAGGGATATGTCGCGGGCGTCCGTGAAAACGGCGGCCAGTATACTCATGCAGCGCTCTGGGTCGTCCGCGCGATGGCCGAGGCCGGTCGACGTACGCGTGCCGCGCAACTTCTCGAGATGTTGAGTCCGGTCACGCACACGGCCGACGCCGAACGCGTCGCGCGCTATCAAGCGGAGCCCTACGTGATCGCTGCCGATGTCTACGGCGCGGCGCCGCACGTGGGCCGCGGCGGCTGGACGTGGTACACCGGATCGGCAGGCTGGATGCTGCGCGTGACGATCGAATCGCTGCTCGGCTTCGGCATCGAAGCCGGTGAGTGGCTCACGCTCACGCCGCGGATTCCCGACGAGTGGCCCGGCTTTCGGCTCACGCACCGGCGGCCGGACGGTACACAGTACCAAATCGAGGTCGACAACCCGCAGCGCGTGGCGGCGCGCGTCCGCGCCGCCTGGCTCGATGGCGCCCCGCTTCTGATCGGTGCCACGGGCCTGCGCGTCGCGCTCGCGCACGACCAGCGATTGCATCTGCTGCGCGTGACGCTCGGTCCCGAAGGAGAGACATGGCCGCGTTGACGGGATTTGCACCGAATTTTCTCTGGGGCGCCGCGACGGCGGCCTACCAGATCGAAGGATCGCCACTCGCGGACGGCGCCGGCATGAGCATCTGGCACCGCTTCGCGCACACGCCCGGCAACATCCGCGGCGGCGACACAGGCGACGTGGCCTGCGATCACTATCGCCGCTGGGCTGCCGATCTCGATCTCATGCAATCACTGGGGCTCAAGGCCTATCGCTTCAGCATCGCCTGGGGCCGCGTGCTGCCGGAAGGCAGCGGCCGCAGCAACCCCTCAGGTATCGGCTTCTACGACCGTCTCATCGACGGCCTGCTCGAACGCGGCATCGAACCCATGGTCACGCTCTATCACTGGGATTTGCCGGCGGCCTTGGACGATCGCGGCGGATGGCTCAATCCCGACATCGCCGGCTGGTTCGCGGACTATGCGGACCTCGTTTACCGGCAGTTCGACGGACGCGTCCGGAAATGGGTCACGATCAACGAGCCCTGGGTCATCGCCGACGGTGGCTATCTGCACGGCGTGCTCGCACCGGGTCATCGCAACCGCTTCGAAGCGCCGCTGGCGAGCCACAATCTATTACGCGCCCACGGTGCCGCGGTCGGCGCGTATCGGGCGTCGGGCCGTCACGAGATCGGGCTCGTCGTCAATCTCGAACCCAAGATTCCGGCATCGGATTCGCCTGCCGATGTGGCGGCCGCGCAGCGCGCCGACGCCTACATGAACCGACAATATCTGGATCCCGTGTTTCACGGCCGCTACCCTGCAGCGATGCGCGATATTTTTGGAGCCGCTTGGCCCGATTGGCCCGCGGCCGACTTCGCCTCGATCGGTCAAAAGATCGATTTTCTCGGCATCAATTACTATACCCGCAGCGTGACGCGCGACGATCCGCAAAGCGGGCTGCTCGCCGCAGCCGCAGTCGTCCAGCCCGGATCGACGTATACGGAAACCGGCTGGGAGGTCTGCCCGTCGGCTCTGACGGATCTGCTGGTCCGCGTCGCCGCCGACTACGGCAATCCGCCGCTCTACGTCACCGAGAACGGCGCCGCCTTCTACGATCCGCCCGTGGCCCACGAGGGGCGCGTCGAAGACCCGCTCCGCGTTGCCTATCTGCGCGAGCACCTGCGCGCGATCGCGGCGGCGATCGCCGGAGGCGTCGACGTACGCGGCTACTTCTTGTGGTCACTGCTCGACAATCTCGAATGGGCGCAAGGCTATTCGAAACGTTTCGGCATGATCCACGTGGACTTCGCGACGCAGCAGCGCACATTCAAGGACAGCGCGCGCTTCTACGCGCAATGCATCGCGGACGCGCAGCGCCGCCCATGAGCGGCATCACGTTTCGCGGCGTCGGCAAGCGCTACGGGGACGTGCGCGTCATCGAAGGCCTGGACTTGGTCGTGCGCGAGCACGAGTTCATGGTGCTGGTCGGACCTTCGGGATGCGGCAAGACGACGGCGTTGCGTCTCATTGCGGGCCTCGAAGACGTCAGCGCGGGGGAGGTGCTGATCGGCGATCGCATCGTCAACGACGTGCCGCCGAAAGACCGCGATGTTGCGATGGTGTTCCAAAACTATGCGCTCTATCCGCACATGACCGTGCGCGAGAATCTGGGATTCGCGCTCGCATTGCGGCGTCTGCCGCCGCTCGAGATCCGGCGTACGGTCGAGGAGGCCGCCGCGGCGCTCGGACTCACGGCGCTGCTCGAGCGCAAACCGAGGGCACTGTCCGGCGGTCAGCGCCAAAGAGTCGCGCTCGGGCGAGCCCTGGTCCGCAAGCCCGTCGCATTCTTGTTCGATGAACCCTTGTCTAACCTCGACGCGGACTTGCGCGTGCAGATGCGCGCGGAATTGTCGACCTTGCAGCAGCGTCTGCGCACGACGACCGTCTACGTGACCCACGATCAGGTGGAAGCGATGACGCTCGGCCACCGCATCGCGGTCTTTGCGCCCTTGCGTGCGGACCTCACGACGACGCTGCAACAGGTCGGCACGCCGCTGGAAGTCTACGACCGTCCCGACAACGTGTTCGTCGCCCGCTTCATCGGCACCCCGGCGATGAACCTCGTGACCATGACCGTGGGCAGCGACGGCCGGCTGGTTGGGGCCGGATTCAGCGCGGCTCCCCCGCCCGACGCTGTGGCTTCTTTGAAGAACTACGTCGGCAGGAACGTACTCGTGGGACTGCGTCCCGAGCAGGTGGGCGAGCCGGGCAACACGGCGTGGTCGAATATCGCGGCGCTGCGCGGCCCGGTCGAGATCATCGAGACGCTCGGGCCTGAAATCATCGTGCACGTACGCATCGGCGGGGACCTGCTGATCGCGCGCTTGAGCACGCGCCGGACGCCACGGCTGGGTGAAATCATCGAGGTGGCCGCGAACTGCGATGCGATGCACCTGTTCGATCCGGACAGCGGGCGGCGCTTGGGATGAGATGAATCAGCGCGCGAGGTTGCGCCGCGAAGTGAAGAAACCGTTCAGCGTCAGGCGGCCCGTGAGCGGATCCGCCGAGAGTCTTTCCGGCGCCGGGATATCGCCCGAATGCAAGATATCGCCGTCATAGAAGATCAGCCGGTTCCACTTCGCATCGATGCCGCCGACTTTCCTGAAATAGCGATTGCCGTCGTTCATGTAGGCTTGCGCGATACCGTGACGTTCCGTGAACTGCTCGCGCGTGCAACTCATCGCATCCTGGAACAGCGCGGCCATTTCGGAGTCAGGCCGGTTCGGCGCATAAAAGCTCGTACCGCCGAACCCCGGATCCTTGAACAAGTACAGCACGGAGGCCTGGACGCTCATGCGCGGATCCAGGTTCGTCGCGTCCGTGTGACAGATGCGCTGGAACGGCTGCAAGACCTCAGGCGGCAAGGTCACGAGCGAGTATCGGCACAACAAGCTCAAGGAGCGGCGCACGTCGAATAGACGGCGAACCTGCGAGCGGAACAGCTCGTCCGTTGCGCGCACGAGATCCGCGGGCGCCGGCAGACAAACGCCCGGATAGGCGCTGCCGGCCGCGCGCTGGAAATCCGCCGCTCGAGCCGCCGCCCATTGCACGTGCTTCTCCGGCTCGAGCAGCGCGTCGTCGATGACCAGACAGAAATGGTCAGCGTCGAACTTGACGACCTGCGCGCGGGCCTGCGGATTGAACATGGGCGAGTTCGGCTCAAGGTCGATCGATGCCGATACGCACGAGCGTCCGGCCGATGACGACCCCTTGCAGATATTCGCCGAACACCTCGGGCAGCGCGTCGAACGAGATTTCGCGCGTCGCGAGTTCCTCGAGATGCCGCGGCTTCAAGTCGCCCGCGATGCGCTGCCAGAGCTCGAGCCGTGCCTCGCGCGCGGTCGCGGAGGCGCTGACGCCGAGCAGATTGGCGCCGCGCAGAATGAACGGCATGACCGTCGTGCGCAGCTCGGCCCCGCCGGCGAGTCCGACGCTCGCGATCGACCCACCGGAATCGATCGTACGCGTGAGCCACGCGAGCGTTTCACCGCCGACGTTGTCGATCGCGCCGGCCCAGAGCGCGCGCTCCATCGGCCGCTTGCCGAAATCGAGATCCTGGCGACGCAGGATCCGCGCGGCGCCAAGCGAGTGCAAATAAGCGTCCGCCTGCGGCTTGCCGCTCACGGCGACGACCTCGTAGCCCAGGCCCGCGAGCATGTCGATCGCGACGACACCGACGCCGCCACTCGCTCCCGTCACGACGACGGCCCCGCGCGCAGGTCGCAGCCCGTTGCGTTCCATCTTCTGAATCGCGAGCGCGGCCGCGAACCCCGCCGTGCCGATCGCCATGGCGGCGCGCCCATCGAAGCCCGCGGGCATCGGCACGACCCAATCGCCCGGGACGCGTGCGTACTCGGCGTAGCCGCCGTCATGCGTTTCGGAAAGTCCGCAGCCGGTGACGAGGACCGCGTCGCCCTCGCGATAACGCGGATCGCGGGATTCGACGACGCTGCCCGCAAGATCGATGCCCCCCACGAGCGGCGAGCGACGCAGGATCTTGCCGGCGCCCGTCGCGGCCAGTGCGTCCTTGTAATTGATGCTGGAGTAGTCCACACGGATCACGACGTCGCCCGCCCCCAGATCGTCCAGGGCCAGGTTTTCGAAACTCGCTTTCGTGGAATCGCCGTCGACGTGTATGCGGTATGCCTTGAATCGATCCATGTCCTTAGTTGTCCTGTTGCACGTCAGTGCTTATGCGCCTCGTAGACGACGATCGCGAGGTCGCTTGTGGAGTCCGGACCGGTACCCTGTAGGCGGGCACTGAAGACCAGCGCGCCGTCGCGACCGGTGCAGTGCGTCGCCGCGCGCTCCGCGTCGTCCGCATGCTCGAGCCAGCGAGTGCAATAGCGCTCGAACACGGCGGGCACGTCCGCGCTCGGCAGGCGGACCACGGCCGCGATGCGCTCCAGGTGATCGTGCAGGAAGCACCACAAATAGTCCGTCGTGACCTGCCCGACGAAGCGCGGCCCCGGAGCGTTCGAGCGATAGCACTCGTCGCCCTCGAGGGCGTCCTGCGCGGTGTTTGTAGCGCCGCCCTGCGTGGCATCGCGGAACAGCAGCACCTCATGCAGCCCCTCATAGAGTGCCGCGAATGCCGTGCCGAATGGCACGGTCACGAGGCCGTGCCAGTCGTATGACGCGTCCTCGGCCGCAGCTCCGGGCGGCAGCGTGGGCAACGCCGGCGGCGCTCGGACCGATGTGCAGGCAAGCTGCAGGGCGAGCGCCAGCGCAACGGCGCAGTGTGCGGCCGCGCCCGGCACCACAGGGCCCCGTGCCACCGCGTTCCCGTGAACGGCGCTCTGAATCATGTCCGCCCCGCACGCAACAGCCACGCGTCCAGTCCGGCGGCATTGAGCTCGATGTCCGCGTCGAGCACGCGGTGGCGCACGTCCAGGTCCGTGGCAGCGCCGTGGGCATCGAGACGCCCCGACAAGTGCTCAAACAGCGCCGCTGCAATCTGGTTGCGGCGGTCGGGAGCGGCCGCCCATTGGCGCGCGATGCGCACGAAGGCTTCGATGTCGGCCTGCAAATCGTCGGCCGCTCGCGCGACGTGTTCGACCGCGCCGTAGTGAGTCAGGTGAACGGTCTTGGGGCGCAAACGCCGAATCGTTTCGATGGAAGCCCGCAGCTGCGCGGGATCGAACTGCGTCGGCGAGGTCGTTGGAAAAATGAATTCGCCCGCAGCCGTGTCGAACTCGCGATAACTCACGCCGAAGGTGTCGCCCGTGAACACGCGCGAAGCTTCCGCGTCGACGATGCATAGGTGATGCAGCGCGTGGCCCGGCGTGTGAATGAACTCGAGATTCGTCCGCCCTAGCCGCAGATTCTGCCCATCGGCGGCCTCGATGAGCTGCGACGCAGGCACCGGCAGAAGCTCACCATAGTGTTCGCTGTACAGGCGCTCGCCATAGACGGCCTTGGTCGCCGCGACGAGCCGGGACGGATCCATGAGATGCGCGGCGCCACGCGGATGCACGACGATCTTTGCGTGCGGCAGCAGCAGCGCGAGTCGACCGGCGCCGCCCGCGTGATCGAGATGGATGTGGGTCAGAAAAATATAGTCGATGGCGTCGAGCGCGAGGCCGCTCGCGTGCACGGCGTCGAGCAGGTGTGGCACCGAGTGAAACGTGCCGGTATCGACGAGTGCGGCGCGGCCGTCGGACACGAGCAAGTGACTCGCATCCATGTGCGGCCGCACGTAATGCGTATCGATGACCGAAACCTCCATGCTAGTGCGGATCCGGCCTCAGTCGCCTCTGTAATTCCGCGAGCTCCGCGGATGCGTCCGAACTCAAGCTCGCATCTTGCTCAGCGGCGCGATGCAAGGCCGCGAGGGCCGGCGCGTCGAGCGGTGCCCAGGCCTTGCCGTAATGCTCGCGCCAATCGGCGATGAGTTCGGGTTCGAGCGCCGTGTACGCGCGTTCGTTGAGCAGCGCGTCGAGCACGATCGCGCAGCCGGCAAGTTCCTGCACGTGTGCGTGCGACAAGCGCGGCGCCGCCAGGCCCTCCGCGAAGCAACGGTGTAGAAAAGCCGGCGGATCGGCGCTCGCGATTTCGTCGACGAGCGCACCGAAGTCGTAGGATTGCAGCAGGTTCGCGAAGTCTTGCACCGACCCATTATCCTCGCGGTGTGCGAACATAGGAAATGATGAGTCGAATTTTTTGCATTCTGGCGTCGCTGCTGTGCGGAGTGCTGCCCGCCGCCGGCGCGCCGGCCGCGCGCCTCGAAAGAGGCAACCTGGTCTTCGACAACCTGGCCGTACCCACGGCCGATTCCGTCTCGCGGATCGGGGCGTATCTGGGCGGCCGCGAAGCCGGCGTGCTCGGCTGGTCGCCGCAGGGAGCCCTGTTGATCGCAACGCGGTTCGGCGAGGCCACCCAACTGCATCTCGTCGAACGCGCCGGCGGCGAACGGCGGCAACTGACGTTTGCGAATGAGCCCATCGCGACCGGCGCTTTCTCTCCGGATCCCACGCGCGGCGCATTCCTGTACCTCGAGGACTCGGGCGGTAACGGGAAGTTTCAGCTGTTTTATCAGCGCCTCGGCGAGGCCGCCGCGCGTCGCTTGAGCGACGGCGCGTCGGTGAATCTTGCACCGGTTTGGTCCAATGCAGGGCGGGATGTTGCGTTCGCAAGCAGCTCGCGCGACGGCCGGAGCATGGACATCGATATCGTGGCGCCGGAATCCGGCGCGTTGCCGCACCTGGCGGTCGGCGGTGCCGGCGGCGCGTGGTATCCGCTGGATTGGTCGCCGGACGACTCGCAGCTGCTTGCGCTCGAATACGTCTCCCGGCGCGAGAGCCATCTGTTCCTCGTCGATTTGGACACGGGGAAGAAGCGCGAACTGGACACGGGAGTCGCGGGCGCCGGTTCCGGGGTCGGCTCGGGTGCGCCGGCCGCGATCACGGCGGCGCGGTTTGCGCGTGACGGGCAGGGCGCTTACTTGATCTCCGATCGCGACGCGGAGTTCAAGCAGCTGCGCTTCGTCAATTTCTTCAAGCCCCAAAGCGTTCTGTTGTCGGGCCACGTCGCGTCGGACATCGATGAAATTGCGCTGTCGCGCGACGGTCATTATCTCGCTTTCGTGAGCAACGAAGGCGGCAGCGACCAACTGCAGCTCTTGGACTTGGTCGCCCACCAGGACCTGACCCCGCCACGCTTGCCGGTTTCCGGCCGCATCGATTCACTGTACTTCGACACGGAGGGCAAACGCCTGGCCTTCAGTGCGGGTGGCACGACGGCGCCGCGCGACGCGTACGTTCTCGACGTCGCCGCGAACAAAGTCGAACGCTGGACAGACAGCGAGGCCGGTGCCGTCGACGTGCAGCACTTCGTCGTTCCTCGCGAAGTCGGGTACCCGAGTTTCGATCGCGAGGTCAACCACGCTCGCGACGTTCCGGCTTACGTTTATGAGCCCGTGAGTCCGGGACCGCATCCGGTATTGGTCCTGCTCCTCGGCTCCGGCGAGCAGCGCGAGTTCCGTCCGGGATTCGATCCGTGGATTCAATACCTCGTCACCGAACTTGGGTTCGCGGTGATCGCGCCGAACCTGCGCGGCGCTTCCGGCTACGGCAAGAGCTATGCGGCGCAGGGCGAGGGGCGTGCGCGCGAGGACGCGGTCAAGGACATCGGCGCCCTGCTCGTGTGGTTGCGCGCCCAAGGTAATTTCGATGCCGAGCACGTCGTGATCGCCGGCCAGGGTTATGGCGGTTATCTCGCGCTCGAGGCGCTCGCGAATTTCGGCGACCGCCTGCGCGGCGCGATCGACTTCGGGGGCATCACCGATTTCGTCGCGCTGCTCACCGATGCGCCGGCCTACGCTCAAGACGAGAGGCGCCGGCGGTTCGGCGACGAACGGGATCCCGACACACGCGCCTACTTGAGGCGCATCTCACCGTTGACGAATGCCGAGCGCATCGCGAAACCGGTGCTCATCGTGCAAGGCAAGAACGATCCGGACGTGCCCGAGACTCAATCCCAGGACATGGTCAATCGCCTGCGCAGCCGCGGCGCCGATGTGCGTTTGCTGCTCGCGGACGACGAGGGCGGCGACTTCCGGCAGCGCCGAAATCGCGTCATCTATTGCGCGGTCGTCGCGGAGTTTCTGCAGAGCCTGCGCTGAAGGGGACTTCCCGTCAGGGCGCGCCGCTGGTCGCGGTCGTGAGCGGCGAGGCTTGCGCGGCGAAATAAGCGGCAACGACCTCTATGTCGTGCTCGGAAGTCAGTGACTGCGCCATGCCGCCCATGACGGCGTTCTTGCGCCTGCCATTACGATAAGCCACGAGCGCCTGAGCAATGTAATCCTCGTGCTGGCCCGCGAGCACGGGCGGCTTGGGGTCCATCGGCGCGGCGACGCCGAGTCCGGTGTCGCCGTGGCAGGCGACGCACGTGGCCGCTTGCGCGGGCGCCGTCGCGGCCGCGGCACTCGGCGGCACCGGGGTCGGGCCCTGCAAGTAGGCGGCGATATCCTCCATGTCCTGATCGGAGAGCGACGCCGCCTGGGCGTGCATCGTCGCATGCGGGCGCAGGCCGGTCTTGTATTCCTGAAGTGCCGCGACGATGTATGCGGCATTCTGGTGGCGCAGCTTGGGGACGCTGTAATCGGGATAGGCGTTCTTGTAATTCGCGATCCCGTGGCAGCCGAGACAGGTATAGAACTTTTTCTCGCCGAGCGCCGCGTCGCCGGCGGCGTGCGCGGAAAAAGACACGATCGATACCAACGTACCCAGAAGACACGCCCTGCCAGTCGCTCCAACGAACATTGACTTCTCCGCGCCGCTGCATTTGAGCGGGAGCGCAGATGTTAAAGACAGAGGACGCAAATTGCCACCGGCGCTGCGGGGGAGTTTCCCGCAGGCTTACCCAAGACGCCGCGCTTGAGTCGCCTCGCCTCCGCTCCTTGGATCGCCGTCTTTAAGCAGCGCGTGCGCGGCGCTTCAGATGCACGAGCAGCAGGGACACGGCGGCCGGCGTGAGGCCCGGAATCCGCGCGGCTTGACCGAGCGTCTCCGGCCGCACCTCGGCGAGACGCTGACGCGCCTCGTTCGACAGGCCGCCGACCTCCGCATAATCGAGGTCCGACGGCAGTGGCATGGCTTCATTGCGGCGGCCGCGGTCGATCTCGGCGTCTTGGCGTTTCAAATAGCCCTCATACTTCGCCTGGACGTCGACCTGGAGCTTCACTTCTTCGGCGAGTCGCTCGTCGGCGCGCCATTCCGCGCCCGCTGCGTCCGGCGCGTCCGGCGCGTCCGGCGCGCGCTCCGCATCGCGCCAAAGACAGGCGAGATCGTCGTAAGCGATATCGGGACGCCGCAGCAGATCGAGCGCACGAGTGCCCCGCGGCAACGGGCCTTGCAGCTTGGCCCGCAGGTTTTCATCGATGTCGTCGCCAGACACGACCGCGGCGGCGAGCCGCGTGAGTTCCGTCGCGACCGCCGTGCGCTTCGCGGTGTAGAAGGCCCAGCGCGCATCGTCGACGAGCCCGAGTTCGCGTCCGGTCTCCGTGAGGCGCAAGTCCGCGTTGTCTTCGCGCAAGGACAGGCGATATTCGGCGCGGCTCGTGAACATGCGGTACGGCTCCGGCGCCCCGCGCGTGCACAGATCATCGACGAGCACGCCGATATACGCCTCGCTGCGTCCGGGGGTCCAGGCGGCTTTGCCGCTCGCCTGCAGTGAGGCATTCGCGCCGGCCAGCAAACCCTGCGCGGCCGCCTCCTCGTAGCCGGTCGTCCCATTGATCTGGCCCGCGAAAAAAAGACCGGCGATCGCCTTGCTTTCGAGACTGCGCTTCAAGTCGCGCGGATCGAAGAAGTCATATTCGATCGCGTAGCCGGGGCGCGTGATATGCGCGCGCTCGAAGCCCGTGATCGTGCGCACGAACTCGTACTGCACGTCGAAAGGCAGGCTCGTGGAAATTCCGTTCGGATAAATTTCGTGGGTGTCGAGTCCCTCGGGCTCGACGAATATCTGATGCGAGGACTTGTCGGCATAACGCACGACCTTGTCCTCGACCGAAGGGCAGTAGCGCGGACCGACACCTTCGATGAGACCCGTGAACATCGGCGAGCGCGCACTCGCGCGGCGAATGATCTCGTGGGTGCGCTCATTGGTGGCCGTGATGTGGCAAGGCAGCTGCCGCGGGTGCATCGCGCGAGTTCCGAGATAAGAGAACACGGGGCGCGGGACGTCACCGGGCTGCTCGCGCAACATCGAAAAATCGATGCTGCGCGCATCGATGCGCGGCGGCGTACCGGTCTTCAAGCGGCCGACGCGCAAATTCAGTTCCCGTAAGCGCGCCGCCAGGCGATTCGAGGGCGGATCACCCGCGCGTCCGCCCGCGTGGCTTTCGAGCCCGACGTGAATCTTGCCGCCGAGAAACGTACCGACCGTGAGCACGAGCGCGCGAGCGCGGAACTCGACGCCGCTTTGCGTGACGCAAGCCACCGCGCGATCGCCTTCGATCAGGAGGTCGGCGACCTCCCCCTGGAACAGCGACAGATTCGGCTGCGTTTCGAGCCGCTGCCGGATCGCGCGCTTGTAGAGCTGCCGGTCGGCCTGGGCGCGCGTCGCGCGTACCGCGGGACCCTTGCTCGCATTCAAGGTGCGGAATTGGATGCCCGCGGCATCGATCGCGAGCGCCATCGCACCGCCGAGCGCGTCGATTTCCTTGACGAGATGACCCTTGCCGATGCCGCCGATCGCCGGATTGCAGCTCATCTGGCCGAGCGATTCGATGCTCTGCGTCAGCAGCAGCGTGCGTGAGCCCATGCGCGCAGCCGCGAGCGCAGCCTCGGTGCCGGCATGGCCGCCGCCGATCACGATCACGTCGAATTCTTCAGCGAAACGCATGGGATTGGAGGGTGCCGATCGAGAGTGACTTTAGGGCGCGTACTGTAAACGCGACCCCGGCAAAGCGCCAGGCACCTTGCTCGCGCAACGCACGATGGGAACCTCCGGTCCGGGCGCGCGACTAAAGGCATGCGTCGGGTTCACGCAAGTAGCGTTTGCTGCGGAAGCGGGGTTTTGTGACGTTTGCAAAAGACAGGCTTGTGACTTGGGCGATGGCTACAGTCTGCTGCGCTGCGGCATCGCAGGTGGGAGCGGCCGATGATCCTCACGCCAGCGCGACGGCGACTGCGGCGTCGACGACGCCCGTCGTCGGCCAGGGCGCCCCACAGTTCTCGGCGGTCGACAGCAACGGCTATACGCGTCGCATCAGCGATTACGCAGGGAAAACCGTGGTGCTGGAATGGACCAATGCCGACTGCCCTTACACGCGCAAGCATTACGGCAGCGACAACATGCAGAGCCTGCAGCGGCTCGCACGGCAGAACGACGTGGTCTGGCTCAGCGTGATTTCATCGGCTCCCGGGAAACAAGGCTATGTCGACGGCGCCGGGGCCAATGCTTTGACGCGGTCGCGCGGCGCCGAACCCACGGCCGTGTTGCTCGACCCGACCGGCAGCGTCGGTCGGCTGTACCACGCGAAGACGACGCCGGAACTCTTCGTGATCGACAAGAACGGCGTGCTGCAATACATGGGCGGCATCGACAGCATCGTGAGCGCCGACCCCGGCGATATCGCGAAAGCGGAACCCTATTTCAAGGAGGCGATGCTGGCGGTCGTTGCGGGCACTCCCGTGCCGCATCCCGTCACGCGGCCTTACGGATGCAGCGTCAAGTATTGAGATTCGGACCGCTTCTATTTACGCGCACGGTCATTCGTGCGCGCTGCACGCCAGCAGTCCAAAGCCGTCGCTGCCAACGATGAGGATGTCGTGAGACTAAATCGCGCTCAATGTATTTCTTGGACTCGCAAGATGAACCGCTCGGGGAAAGCGAACTGACTGCTGTCGGCCACTTCCGGGCAATGATGTTTCCGATTTGATCGCCCCGAAGCGGGCGTTCGCCATTTAAAGTATCCTTGCGAAAAGAAACCTGGCTGCCTAGCTTCATGAGACTTCCAACATTCCGGGCAGCACTTATAATCGCGGTCGCCTTGATACCGAGTCTCGCTCGCGTCGGCTGGGCAGCCGACGCGAATCCCATGGTTTTCCCTCCTCTGCAAATTTTCAAAGAGTTTTGTACGAACGGCAGTTGGTCACTGGACGACCTCTCGCAGTTGGCTGAGCAGAAACATTTCGCCCTAGTAACCTCGGAAGACGTGCCGCTGCCTGATGGCATTAAGGCTCACATGCTTATGTGGCAGGCGGAAACGGCGGTGGGTCCCACGGTGTTAACGATTGTTGCGGCTCAGAATAAAGCCAATTTGTACAGATTGACTTGCACAGTAACCGCGCCTGCGGAATACGCGGATTTTATGCAATCTTGGCTGAGGCAATCTTTCGGAGAGCCAACCCTTACGTCGAAGAATCCGCAAAACGCAACAGAGATTCACTGGGCACAAACGTTCGATGACGGAAAGGTCGAAGTAGCTTTGAAAACGCGTGTTCCGGACGAAAAGCACGCAACACTCGCGATATCGAAGCAAATAGCGATGACGAAAGGCGCGAACCAAAACTGAACGGCGCTTTCATGACAAGTAACACTGTGAGAGCTAATACGGTACATGGTCGAGACGACAACGCGCGGCTCGGAAGCTGCCGTTCATGATCGCCTGCAATGGTTCATAAGCGATCTTCGGCAGCATTTCGACGATGAAACCGTAGCTAGTAAGCTGGCGGTTTTGACCTTAGAGTACGCTAGTACTTGTGACGTTCTTCGTTGTTGTACAAATAATGCCTTAGGAGCGGTTGAGTGAACCAAGCAATTAAGGCCGCCATCGCCGTCGTAATTCTGCTCTCCACGGTACCGGTGATCGGGGAAGAACTGGTTGTAAATGCAGTTCAGGCTTCCATCAAACAGGATCAGTTGCTGTTCGACCCATCACATGGCGTAATTCTCGAAGGCGATGCAGCGCGACATATGGCGGAGATGTGCGGTGCTGAGGACGATTCGAAGCAGTGGATAATTTCACTCTCTGCGATCAAAAGCGTTGAACAAGAGCTGGCGCCGCTGCTGGCCAACGATTTGAAACGGGTACGGTCGAGCGCTGTACCCAATCAATATTACCGTCAGTACGCCGCAGGAACATTTGCAAATCGGGAAACCATTTTCGTGAATGGATTTCATGAATCCCATTTATCTACTTTCAATGACGCAAGTTGGCGTAATCGACCCGTCGCGGTTTTGGATGGGGCAGATTACTACTGGTGCGCAATTTACATACCAAGCATGAAGAGACATTTCGTTACCTACAAAGGGGGCCCGCAGGGCGTCGGTGACATGCACGTTAGCTTTCACGGGGAAGCTTGAATGCTGAATTGGCGATTCCAAAGCTGCCACTCGCCACCTGCCGCTTCGGGTCAAAAGCGGCCGCCACAAATAGCGCCGTCAGAGCGGCAAATTGTCGGAAACCCCGCCCGTCACGCCATGTTTG
>Ga0116229_10002438_pt1 | contig 30056 bp, 12 predicted proteins | sample S1TSphgellanicum_3_FD_87313 | JGI IMG/M metagenome (GOLD analysis project Ga0116229, IMG submission 87313) | Host-associated microbial communities from peat moss isolated from Minnesota, USA - S1T2_Fc - Sphagnum magellanicum MG | ecosystem: Host-associated > Plants > Peat moss > Unclassified...
CAATATTTTCAAGGGAAAAAAATGATCTATTGGTTAAATTTTCCCGTTTCAATTGAAAAGTTTAAGGTTCAATCCCTTTTTCAAATTTATTTCCTATCCATGAACCAAATGGATGGGGGAAAAAAAATCTTTAAGCAATTTTTTTAAGTTAGATGTCCCAAGAAGAAAGGAATTTTTCCAAAAAAGAGACAAAATGGTAGCCTCAACCATGTTCCTTGGGGAGAAAGGGACTAACATTCTAAGGAGAAAAGGAGTAAATTACCCTTGGGAACAACTTCCACCAAGGAGAAAGGGACTAAGTTGCCTTGAAGAGCAACTTCCCCCAAGGAACAAGTTCCCGAATGTTTAAAAGAAATATAAGGGTAAACTTTGTCCAAATCAAAATGTTCGAAATTTGACCCCTAGCTTTTTTTTTTGGCCATAAATTTTTGTTTATCTTCAAATCTTAAATGCAATATCATTTTAGCTATCTAACTTTCAAAATATTTCCAATGGCATCAAAAATGTTTGATTTGGATAACATTTGCCCTTTGAACTTTCTTGTCAAACATTTGAGAACTTGATCCCCAAATAACTTAGTCCCATTCTCCCCGGGGGAACATGATTGAGGCTACCATTTTGTCTCCTCCTTAAGAAAAGCCCCATTTTCTTCTAGACATCTAGCTTGAAAAATTTGTTTAGAGTCTTTATTTTTCCATCCATTTTGTTCGGAGGAGGAAATTTTTTTTAAAAAAAGGATCAAACCTTGAACCCTTTAGTTGAAATGGGAGATTCTAACCATTAGATCATTTTTTTCCTCGAAAATATTGTGTAATAAAAATAATAAAAATGTTAATTATAGTCCAGGTACAATAAATTTATTTTTTTCTTGTTGGGCATTTTCTTAGAATTGCATTGAGACTAGTATCACATTTAATTCGTTGCTTATATTAAGTGTTTGCCAAATTGGAACTTCAAAACTCAAATCGAAACACAAACCCCATTAAATACACATTTAAGGAAATTGTTGTTAAAATGCAAGTGCAATGCTTGAAACACACAAATTCAAAAAAATTGTTGCTAAATGAAACACAAATGTTCAAAGAGGAAACACAACCATTGCAAAATGCAAACATGCAAAGAGCAAATGCAAAGTGATAACAGAAACCTTAAACCCTAATAGTACACTTCAAAGACATTGAAACTTGGGAAAGTCCTCTAAGGTTCCCTCCACCAAAAATAAGCAAGCAAAGATTCCAAATTTTACCCGGATTCTACCATGATTGACGATTTACAAATAACAATTTATATCGAGTTCTTAATATTTAGATTTGGTCAGATTCATGATATCTGATCAGGTTCCTGATATCCGGATCCAGAACTACCAGTTTTAACACTTTTAACACTTAAATCCAGGCACTTGCACAACACTAGTTCTTTCCGCTCTAAACAACCTCTGATCTCTGCGTTTCAGGTGTTTGAGTACTTGAAATGGAAAAGGACAAGAGCATCTCCAGTATGCGACTCCAGACAGTAAAAAATTTATTGCAAAAAAGTCAAAATGTGCCGGTTTAGATCAGGAAATTGGTTTTTCTGCACCAAATTCGTACAGCTTGCCGTGGCTGGTAAAGGCGCAACACAGTTGTGCACCTCAACAAAAGAGTGTAATAAATTGGACCTGAGTGCGGCTTAGTATTTCTGATTGGTTGACGACAATGATTGGTCCAGGTGGTTTGCTATTAGTACTCCCACGTATATGCAGTTCCAGTTACAGTTTTATTGGTGGGGTTGCCAAAAAATACAGCTAAACTTAGACATTTAATTTTATTATCCAGAGTAACATACTGAGCACCTGTGGAGATGCTCTAAGGTTTGGAGGCGAGGTGAACAAATAGTGTTTGGCAGTTATTGAGAAAACATGCGATTCTCATCTGAGTTAATGATAACCTACCAACCAATTATTGATTTTTTTTGAAAACATGTAAATAACACCACGGATTGTATTTATAAAATTCAAGGTACAATGAATATTGTAGGTGCAAGGTGTTATTGCTGTGTACTGTAAATATTCCAAGCAGTGGGCACCAGGAGGAGTAAGGTGGGTCTGGGCCTTTCAAATTATCACCTCAGTTCAACATACCTATGCATCTACACCTAGTAAAATAACTGATGCTGGTTTGGTGCCAGATGAAATACCCACCAAACTACACAACTCGTCAGTTGGTATCCACAGTGCAATGAAAAACTACCCTGATTTTCCTTGAATATTCTTCTCACTAGGTTGTAAAAAACCCATATTTGAGTCAAATCCCCTAGACCTTTTCATCGACAAAACTACTATATGTACCTAATGGTCAATGGTTGTTCCATGATTGTGCATGCAACATTACAATTGATCCATCCATTGACTAATAATGTACACAAATTCCACCAATAACTTATTGATGAATGAAGCATGAGAGAAAATTTGCTACCATCACCATAACCATTTTTATTTTATTTTTTAAAATTTTGATCGACCCAGGAGCACTAGTGACAATTGACCCAAAAGCTATTTAGCATTGATGGTGACAAATTATTGAAAATTCTCTCAAAACACTTCTTGTAACATTATTGGGTGCAATTTTGCACCAGTTCACCGAGGAAAATAAAGGGGGGGCTGAACATAACTCTCCCTCGAACAAGGTTAGTCAATTCATATGTAATGCAAAGTCACCCAAAGAGTAGCCCCTATTGTCTGCTTACAAGTCGAAGAATCTAGGAACCTGGTAGGCTCAAATACCAAAGTCTTAAGTCCAAGTCATATATTCCATGAAAAGAATATAAAGAGAGAACTGGAGTATGGAGTCTTGGATTGGAGACCCCCTGTTGCTCACAAAACAAACCCATTTGACTTGCTGCCCAACTATCGTACCTATGACTCATGTTTGATAAATCTTCTCAAAATAATTAATTTTTTTTTTAATGTAAGAGGATCTGGCAGCCCCAATTTGAATACATTAGTACCTTGGCCCAGTTTGACACTAATTATATTATTTTCAAAAAATTTGAAATTTTAAAAAATTATTTCTTCCAAATCAAAAAAAAAAAATTGTGGAAAAAAAATATAGTGAATATTGTGGAATATTCCATTTCTTGAAATGAATTTTTCAAAATTAATTAATTATTTGACAGACATGTGTTGAAATGGCCAAGGTACCATGATATTTCAGAATTTCAACAATACTTTCTAAGTATGCTAAAGTTCATTAGTAAGGCCTGCTTTACACTAGGAGTCAAGGCCAAAAAAACTTGGGGGCCAACTTTGAGCATTTTTGGGTTGCCAATTGGCCCCAAGTTATTAATAAATGCTAAAACATTGATGTCAGTATATTAATAAATACTGGAACATTGGCCCCCAAGAGTTGCAAAGTGGCCTCCCAAATTTGATGGTATCCTTTTTTTCAGCCTTGGGGCCAATACAAGGCCATAAAGTTCAGCATTTATTAGTAACTTGGGGCAGATTGAAAAGTTTTTTTCTATGTCAGCCTTGACTCCTAGTGTAAAGCCCTTGGGGCTGATTTCAACTTTTGCACCAATAGGAATGCTGGATTTGGGTTGAACATTGGCCCCTGACACCTAGTGTAAAGTGGGCCCAAGTTTCAAAGTTATAATATTGTGTTTTGAATTTAGTTCAAATTTTCAAAAGATTTTTTCTCTTTTATTGCTTGGTTCTCTTAAGAATTAATTAATGTTGAACATTAGTCATAGGTACGATATTCTACCACCACAATTGGGAGGATGATGAATTAGGGTTTTTTTTTGTCTTTTTTTCCCTTTTTTATTTTGCTTCTTTTGCTCTTTGAAGGAAACAAAAGATTATGATTGGCATATTGTGAAAAGATTGGGGAAAGAAATAGAAGTATGAATTAATTGTTTGCCATAATTTGTGCTATAATGCATTCCAAATTTGTCTTAAACAATATTGGACAAGAACTCTCATTCATTAAGAAATTGCATATTTGTTTACCAATTTTTGCAATTGTCAATTTATGTGAAGGCAAAAAAAAAAAAATTAATATTTTGAACATCCTCAAAGCTAACATAGGGTGTTCATGGGATGCTTGAAAATAACAATCATGGTTTTATTTTTATATTTATATTTGCATACATCTATTTTCATTTAGGATTTTTAGATTGAACAAAATGTAGTTGTGTTTAGTGTTCCTTTTTCAATTTTTTGGTGGAACATTAGTAGCAAGGAATCTGTTGGAGCATTTGGAGTAATTTGAAATGAGTTTAGTGATTACAAAATATTCAAAAGTTCTTTTACAACAATCTAATTAGTGCTTTTATTATTTACTTACAAGCTTTTTTTTCAAATGGCATATGATGTAATTTTTTAAATTAAATTAAATAAAGTTGTCTACCAAATCCATTTAAGCCATTGATGGGCTATCATCACTAGGACAAAAAGGCCAGATTTTCATGTCAAAAACTTATGGTTTTGTAATTCAATGCCTTCCTACCTCTTCCGTTCACACCAACATTTCATTGCTCCTAAGAAAGTTCACTTCACATATCACAAATTCCAATTTGTTGTCATCATCTTCATTGCTTTGATTTTTGTAAGGTTCGGTAGTACTATTATGGTACATTTAAGGCATTATGTTGTTCAATATTTGCAATTCATTAAGAATTCAAGTTTTGCACCTAAAGGTTTTATATTAGGTTGGAGTAATGGAGTTGCATAATCTCATCATCATGGATGTTAATTCTAAAATAATGAACTTGGAGCCTTGAACTTTGAAGGTTTAAAGTATAGACTTTACAATTATGATGTTGAAACTTGCGGTGTAGCTATCAACTCCAAACAATAAATGTCGAAATAATCTCCGAAAATCAAACATTGCATGTTATCTTTGTGTTTGAGTTGTGCTAGCTGCTGACCTTTAAAGTTGAACACTTCAAGGTCCAAGACTCAAGTTGCTAATAGGTCTATGACTTTGTTTTGTTGTATTTGGATTGATGAATGATTATCAAGTCTTCAAATGTGTGTGTTTCAGCTTTTGGGTTCTTGTGTGTCACATTGACAATATGATCAATCATCATAATCTTAAGTTTTGGTAGTCATAAGTTTTAGCAATATTTGGTGTTGTTCATGGGATTACATCTCTAAATTTTAATCGACTCATCAACACTAAACAAAGAAAATCCATTAAGATCAATCCCAAGTGGGATCATCAACATTTGCTCATAGCCTATTATATCATAATTTCAACTCACAAATCATTTACAATGTTGAGTGACAAATCTATTCATTGTTCACATTTACACTCCACAAATTGCCCACATTGCATAATTTACGAATCATTCTCAAAAAGTTTGAATGCCTTGGGAATTGATCAATTTTCATTCTTGAATGGAATTGACAATAATGTTTAGATTCCCATAATCATTCACAAGTTATATCAATCAAAAATGTCATCACACTCATAGTCATTCACAAGGTACATTAATTAAAATTTTCATCATGATCAAGTTGATTTGGTAATTCAATTGGGATTTCCTTTTTGGTTCTAATTTTTTTGCTTGTGATGTTTAATTTGTGAGTATTGAGGATCAAAACTCCATTACCACTTACGAGGTGTTCATCAATAGCTTTTAGTAGTGTTGATTTATATTCACAATTTTGTGACATTAAACTTTTGTGAACTTTTTCCAACAAAAGGTTGCTTGCACCCTATAACCAAGATCGATTGTTTACATTTTCAATGCAATTGTTGGGGTTAATCACCCAATGTGCAAGGATGTTTTCTTAGCATCCATTACACAAGTGAAAGCCTAATGTTCTAATGATGTTGACATGTTTATCATACAATTGGATAAGTGTTTTGTGGATTTTGAATTGATGAATGCCCTTGGCATTGTATATCCACAATTTTGGATGCAACTTGATGTTGATTTTTCTTTCTCCTTGCATATTGATGACATCTAGAAACATTATTGTGAATTAAAGAAGGTGAAACCCTCATTGGTTCAAGTTGCAAAACCTTTGAATGCTAATATGTTAGACTTGTAACAATCCATGTTTAAGTTCACTATGAAAACACAAGCACCGGCCATGATGGTTGAACTTTTTGATACCAACTAATGACAAAATTTGTGGGTGACAATTAATAACAATGGCTTGTTGATTCAATGATTAAGTGAGTACATGAAATTGGTTAAATAGTCATTGTTTCAATGCTCAGATCTATGGAAGACAAATGCATTTTCTCAACTCTTGCCTTCATGAAGGACAAATTACATAATCAATTAGGGCAACACTTGAACACAACAATCCACATCTTTGTAGAAGAATTATTTATTCAAAAGAATGTCCCATATTAGGAGGCCATTACAAATTGGAAAGATCACAAAGTGCATATTGATGTTGCCACTTAAAACCTTATATTCACTAGATTTTTGTGAAGTTGTTTTTTCATGACTTAGACAAACATGGTGATTATGCAATATCAAATTGGGGTTTGACTCCCCCCTTGAAATATTAGTGTTTTAATTTCTAACTTCCTTGGCTATGCAAGTTCAATGCTACTTTATGTGTTTCACAATTACTAGATTATTCCTTTGTTATGAGCAATGTAACCACATTTATTACATAAGGTTTTTTTTTTGTGGTTGCCAATTGGACTTTTAAAAAATTTAAATGAATCACCACTTGGACTTATTTTGAAAAAGTCATGTATGCCAAAAAAATCAACAAATGACCTACAAGCCACCCATTCCTACGCTAAAAACACAATAGGAACTACTTATGGACACAAGAGGAGAAAGTGGTTGCCACTAGCACACATTTTTAAATTTATTTTAAAAAATCGTAGTAGGTCCATTGGCAAGGATCCCTAGCATTAATTAGCATTAAATGACAACTTTAGTAGGTGGGTTGTAACATTTTTACAAAAGTGTTGCTACAAGTGGCAACTTAGGAAATGCCTAGACATGGCCAATTTTTTTTAAATTATTCTGAAAGATGGAAAAACAAAACCCTTTAAATCACAAAACTTTCATGTTTTCTTCATTTTCTTAAAAAATTCACCAAGTTGCAAAAATTTGCCAAAAGGGAAAAAAATCATTAGACCTATGACTTGAAATAACTTGAAATTAATGTCATCATAATTGATAGTTAAAATATGCCACTACATAATCATAAATTTTGACCTATACTTTTGTGTCATAAATATTTTATGTAGACATGAAAATCATGGATATACAATCCATCACCCACTACAACCAAACCCAATTTGCCACATTAGCCCAATGATTAACCTATTGCTTTCTAAAACATGTATATTCCCTTCTCTTTTTTTCAACAAACATTAGGAAAATTTTGAAAAAAAGAAATTTTCCTAGTGCAAAATTCAACTAATTTTGCTAATTTTTGGAAGATTCTGTCAAATTTCAACTTCACAAAATTGAATTTAAAAAACCTTTGTTACCCCCTGGAACACCATTTTAATTGAACAAGTTGAATCCACTAAGACAAAAGTAAAAATAAAAGAAGTTCTACATAAAAACATCTAAACACTGAACCCTAATTTGTCAGAGATTGATGCATCACCTTCATTAAAGCTGGATGGCCAGTGAAAGACAAATAACTAAAGTTCATAAGATTTGAATGAATGTGAATTGACACCTTATTTGGTCTGTCAAAAAAGTAACATGTTTGAAGCCTCATATTGAAGTTTTGAAATAATCTGAACTCAGGAAAAGTGGAGACAAAAAAAATTGAGTACAACCCACACAAAGGAATTTTGTGAAAAGAATGCACCAAAATCATCAGTTTCTGAGGAATTTTTTTCTGAAATCTTCTTATTTAGACAATAGATTCCAACAGGTCACCAAAATATAGCAGTATTCTTACATTTTTCTACATTCCTCTCTGACCTGTAACCAAATTTGGCTAATTCCTCTTGTGAATGATAACCAGTATGGCTACATCACAAAATTTGAGAACAAAAACCTTGGTGCAAGTATTCCAGCAATGCAAACACAATTGACTTGAGAGAACACTACTTACTGACAGTTACAACTTAAACCCAACAAAAGAAATATGACCCATTTCTTGATTAGGGAACCTGATTCAAAAAACATCTGGGTGTTTGCAATGCAAAAATCTAAAATGTCATATGTGATCACACCATTTGCTGTTCTAAGGATTGATTGCATCTATGATGATGTGATACAATGGTTCACTATCATCAGCCAAAAAGGATCATTACAAGGGAGAAAATTTGATTTTCATTGAATAGCCTTCTTGAAGTTGGAACGATATGTCTTTGACACCAGAAACAGCACTGTCCACATTCACAAAAATATAAACTCAAAAAGACAAGAAGCTGCTTACAAACCCTTGAATTCAGATCTTAACATAGCTCCCCATGCAATTGCAGATTGATGTGTGCTTTGATTGAAAAGTAGAATTTGGAATCGGGATCACATAACAATATTCCAAAGAAAAAAGAGAACATGCAAAATAACACATCGAAGTGTAGGCTCTCAAGACAGCTGACATCTCAAAACTGCACTACAGACTTGTCAGAAAGGTAGAGAGAAAAGCACCTGGCCAGAGAGCAGTCATGCCTAATTTTGTGGATGCTGAGCTGTTATAGGTTGTTCGTGTGAAGCCCGACCAGAACCTTACAGCTGTACTTGACAACAACAGCCACCCAAGCAAGTCAATTGCAGATGAACACACAACACAAAGTGCACAGACAAGATATAGTGAACACATTCAATAGACAAACATGTCTTGATATCTTGACCTACACATTCACACAGCCTTAAGCAGCATTTTCAAATATCTACCACACAATTCATGAGACATGAGCCCCACTTTTGCACCTTAGGCTTCAGGAAAAAAGAAAAAATTGCATGTAAAGGCAGATAGAAAGGATATCTTTGCGGCATTCTCATACCCAAGTGGAGGCCTTCAAGTACAAGTTTCAGATCTAGTGATTCAAGAGAAAATCCTTAGCCAACTGGCAGAGTATACCCTCAACCCAATTGATTGTGAACATCCTGAATGGATGTCGCACCACATCAATAATCTGATTCAGGACCTTACAACCCTGAATTCAAAGAAACAATGCTATCCCAATAACTAGAAAGTTTAGCAATCCTATTCAGCTTTGAGCCATTTCTCAGGCATAAAGACTCCTTAATGCATTCATGTGCCAAAGGAATGCATGTGCATGTGTTCTTGGTCAGTTGCAATTTCAAATGCTTGCTGACAGTTTGTTTCTAATGATGGTTGAGCCTCAAAAGTAACATACCCAGAATTAAGCACACAGTAGACAAAAGGCCATTCTCACTTCTAAACTTTTTCACCCAGTTAAAGATATGATGTAAGCCCTGTGGCTACTTTAATGAATCTGTTGACTCCCAGTTTATCTATCAGTTATCTATCTGTGAAATTGAAGAACATTCTCCACCACAACAATTTGAAGGAAACATGAAAACAAGTGCAGTCAAAACCTTATGAGTAAGTCACAAAATGTCAGACCATCATCTTTATCACAAATAGCAGTGACAAGCTGCCAATGACTACCACTGACTTCATCAGCTCCCATTGTCAGTGGGTGAGGATAAGTATACAATAGTCAACTCAAAATTTCAGGCAAACCTGTTGTACAAACTGCATGTCCCAAGTTTCTGTCACATTTCAGGAAGCATGGGAAGACTCAGTATCATGATGTTGGGGGCTAGTACTCAAGAGACAGAACTAATAGAAAAAGTCAATAGTATCCTGAGTCAAGCTGCAACAAGCTTGTGGAGGTAAGCTTCATTTCATTATAGCTTGTTTCTGTACAAGCAAGCATCTAAACCAAAAGGCTCTCTCCCAGTTTACATTATGCAATTCAACATTGTACAAGAAAACCATGAGAGCTTCAATCCAGTTATCCTACATGCAGGGGAAGTTAAAGCAAACAAGGCAAACAACAACAGTTCAGGATGCAACCAGGAGCATGTGGAAATTCATATACATTCCCAAATGCTTTTATATATCAACCCATGATGGCCTCAGAGGTCCTGACCCGTGATGGCCTCAAAGACTCTAACCTAAACCATGATGGCATCAGAGATTCTGACCTAAACCTCCAGGTTCCCCATCTACAATTTTCTCAGGCCTCACTTGCAGGTGATGGTGGCCAAGAGTTAGGCTTTACATCACACGAGTTTGCAACAAAATTCCCAAGTCAACATTCCAAACTTCACAGACTTCCAGAAAGAAGCAAATCCACATAACCCCCTGACAAGAAAGTTTGTCTTTTCTTAAACAAAGTCTTGTCCCAGAGAACCGGGAACCACCTGGTGGCAAACAATTCACAAATGAAGACGACCCTTGCAGGGCATGATGCAGTCTTGATCAGTAAATTACAAAGCAAAGAGGATGATTTTTATCAAAGAAAACAATGTGAGGAGGGGTGCCTACCTCCTGCAGCGTACAGAACGAAGAGAAGGATGGGGTTGAGAACAAAATTAGCCAAAGGTCCCACGATTGGAATACTTGACACTACTGGTAAGCCTGCTCTGATGGGCATTACTACACCCACGCCTCTCCGGGTTCTCCTCCTCCCGGTTCTTGCGCCGCAGCTGCCAAAGCTCTCTAGGGTTGGATGCAGAGCTTCATGCCTCTGCACTCCCCTAATAGTACTCCTCTTCAGCCCCACAAAAGGAAAACCAAAAGACAAAGAAGAAGATGATGAAGAAGAAGCAGCAGAAGGAGAAGACCGAGAAGGAGACGACGAACAACAACAAAGAAGATTGAAAGATGGAGAGGTGAAACACGAAGGAGTGTAAACACACGGGGAAGAAGCAGCCAGTCCCGCCATCGCCATAGCTCTGATCCTTCGCAACCCACAAACAGCGTAGAATTTGCCCACACTCGTGAGAGCTGGAAACCCAAAAATGCAATTCCCTGCTGCGGCAGGATACAAAGGATTTTTGTGTGGGAACAAGTGCACCAAAGTCGCCAGATTTTGAGGAATTTCTTTAATTCGCCATATTTAGACAATGGGTTATAGCGGGTCGTCGCCAAAATATAGAAGATAGAAGGAAATTTGGCCTCTTGTGGATGAGTGTGGCTGCATCACAAAATTTGGGGGAAAACAAGTGTTGGGCAGGTATGTGCTTTCAACCATACCCGGCGGGAAGGGCATAGAAGAAAAATTGCATATGTCAAATCCAGGGGCCTGACCTTTGTTTTCAATTTTGAAAAACTAAGCCTTCCATTCATGCTCATAGATTTGTTTCTTTATTAGCATTTGGGCATGCATAATATGTATGAGTATGTGAAATGCCTTTCAAACATCAAGTTGAGCATGCGTATCAACAAAACCATATTCAAAACCATCATAGACCAAGGAAAAACAACAAATGGGCATGTGTTTTGACAAAACCAACATTAGAAACCATCAATGACACATATATGGTGTGAAAAGTTTCATTCAACTTGAGAATACTATTATGCACATACGAGGAGTTGCAATGTCTCGCCTAGAATGCCGCACTAATGATGTTGCAATACTTACTGACTATTTACAATATCAGTACTTGAGTTGCAATTCAATTGTAATTTGTCGTCCTTCACATTCTGCCTTGCAACATCCTTGAATTATCTTCAATTGCACATTGTGGTAGAGTGCACTCTCAAATAACAACTACCTATTTAAACCACACACATAAAACAACAAGATCATATGACACAAATCAAACATGAACACAAAGATTCAAAACATATCATTAAACAAACATTATATGATCACATGACACAATCAAAACAACATTGTAAAACTTGTAGCATACACATTGGAAATAGGAAGATCTAATTAACTCACTAACTAATTGACTTACTTACTAACTAATGAATTTGTTAACTAACTGAAATCTTATGACATTGAAACCTAAAACCCAACCAAAAACAAAAACAATGCACATGGCTACTATAGAAAGACATATGAATCAAAGCAAAACTAACTAAGAGACTAGAACAAAGAATCCTAACATAAACAACCCCAAAAATTTGCACATTGCCATTTGCTTGAAAATGGCAACAAAAACATAAAGACATATGACCCAAAACAAGATTGACTAAGTGATTTCAACAAGGAAACCTAACACAAACAACCCCAAAAAAATTACACGTTATCATGTACTTCAAAATGGTAGCAAAAACTCAAAGACATATGATTCAAAGCGAAACTAACTGAGTGACTACAATAAGGAAACCTAAAAAAAACAACCCAAAAAAATTACATATTGCCATGTGCTTCAAAATGGCAATAAAAACTTAAAGAAATATGACCCAAAACAAAATTGACTACATTGAAAATGGCAATAAAAACGCAAAGACCTAGACCCAAAGAAAAACTTACTAATTAACTAATTATAATAAAGACCAACACAAACAACCTTAAAATTCTATTGTGAAGTTATGAATAAATCAAAGGTTTCACTTTTTTATACCATTTATCATCAAGGCACTTTCCCTCATTGTGGAAGTGCATTCACATTTCACATCCACCTACAATGTTAATAGCAATCCATAAATGCAACACATATCATTTAAAAGGTTTACCTCATTATTGTTCTTCAATTATCTAGTACCACTATAATTCAATTAGTCCTTTTCAAACAAATTGAAATTTGGAAGGAATTCTTCATTTTCTCCAAGAAAAACATCTTCAACATTCAAAAAATTTATTCCATTGATTTGAATTGTAATTCATTTGAATAAATAAATAGGTAGGATCATCTAACCAATTATTCATGGTTAAAATCAATTTGTCCAAGTTTTTGATCCCAATAAGCAAAGAATCCAATGTTTGAAAATTATTGTTCATGTTATGCCCACCAAATCAAAGGACTAAAAAACTTTGTTGGCAACACAATCCTTCTTAATAAGGATAGATTTTATGACCTCTAGGATAACTTTTTCAATTGAAACCAAGGATCCAAATACTTTTAGTTCAAGCCCAATAGCACTAACAAGTTCAAGAATGATAGGGGCTAATGTTAGTATCACTAATAGAGATCCTATTATATCCAACTAGTCATTTTGTAACTTGTGTGCAACTATTCATTTACAACTAAATCAATCATGTTTGCAACTACAAAATTGGCACTATATAATTTTTAGTGTTATATGATTATGTGCCAACATGCAATTAATGGTGTACAAAATGGACACATGTCATAAAAATAATGGCTTAAGTTAATACATGTCTAAAATATCTACTTAAGCTAGTACACTTAATGCTAGTAAGCTACACTAGCTAGCTTATCCTACTAGCTACAATAATAATAATACCCTAAACTAGGATATCTTAACTTTAACTAGCCAAGTGCATTACTAATTATTAACCATAATATTAATTATGATAGTAATAATGTATTTATTACTTGATCTAACAACTAGCTATAACTACAATAATTACAATTATATCATTGTATTATTATCAATATTATTAGTTATTATTACCTATAATATTTAATGTAAGTAGTAGGTAGATTATGTTAGTACAACATTTTTGGGTAGTAGTTACAACTAATTTGCAACCTTAGTTGCGATTAAAAAGTAGTCAAAATTGTTATCCCATATTGTTTGTCCTACCTTACAAATTTGTAAAATATATAACTAGGTGCATTAGAAGTATTAAAAAATAAGTGACATTTGGGATGAACCAAAAAGAGAGGTTTGGACCTAAAGGCTAAACCCAAAATAAAATTTAAGAGTATCCCAAATTATCTATGTACATATCTACTTAGGCTTAATTACCTACCTAACCTTGGCCTTCGATTTCCTACCTACCTACCTACCTAAACACCACATGTGTCGACATCCTATTAGCCTTAAGTTGGATTATCTAAATTAAATTAATTATAAATATCAAAATAAGCTTTTAAATGCCATATGTCATGAAATAATTGGCCAAAACCCTATACATGCACAATACAAAAGGGATTCATTTTAATTACACATAGTTGCATCTCATATATGTAACTACCCTTCCATGAATACAACAAATGAAAATGTATAATGATATCATATATACATGTACTCAAGTACAAAATGTCATATGTGATTGAAAATCACATGCAACTTTTTTTAGGTAATTACAGCAATTTTTGGTTACATGCCATTTACAATTAAAAATTAGTTGCAAATGATAGTTACAAAATGCCAATTCTCTATTAGTTTATGTTGAAGATAATCAACAAGAATGGCATCAACAATTCCCAATCATACATTGCTACAATATGCACGGCCATATCAAGGCCCACATAATCTTAAATAAGTTGCAGACTCTTAAATCTCAAGTCCAACATCACCACTAACATAATATGTGTAATGTAGGGTTAATAGGAAAAAGCAAAAGCCAAAAAATGGCTTCAACACATTTATGACTTCAATTTGCATTCGAATACCAAAAGTTGCATTAGTTGGAGTCAATTGACAGTCAACATCAAAGAAACAACAAAATTAAAAAATAAATTCCAAAAAACAAAATTTTCAACACAACTCTAAAAAAATCACAAAAAAATGTAAAACACACGCCTACACGATTCATTTGCATGAATATTTGTGTTGTGCATCATGCAACACTTAGATATGGTGGTAAATTTTTTGTCAAACAATAAGCAATACCCCAATGACTCATTCAAAACACATTGAATGGCCATTGGAAACAAAAGTTCATTGACTTGTGCCACAACCATGTTCATGACTTCAAATTTTTCTTTGTAAGGTAATGGTTTGTTGTGAGTAACAAAGATTGATGGCATCTTTTTATCCCAAGGTCTCTTTGAAAAGAATAACTTTATATGCAAACTCAGTTTTCAGTAGAATTTTCAACTTCCAAGGGCAAATAAAGGCATTTTTGCAAGCTTTATCCCAATCTTGTCTACCTTTTCTAATTTTTTTTGTCCAAGTAATAATCTCCTAAAAAGAAAATTGTACATCATTGATGGAAACTTCTTTCACCCCACCACAAACTTTCACATCATTAATAACATACTACCAACATTTGGACATAACATGCCAATAACAAATAGCAAAATATGATTATGTTGTCATCAATGGAGCACATGCAATTCTATTTATTAGAGTAATTATGAGTGTGTTCAAATTATCACCTTCATCTTTCACATATGTAACAACCTTGTCACATAGTCCAAAATGAGCAAGCAATTCCTTCTATTGTGTGGGCATGGTAGCTCCTAAAGTCTAATGAACCTCAAAGGTAACATGACATGGTTCCAACTTTTTAATATAATTAACCACCAAAGAAAAAATTTCCAACCCGCTTTGTGACATCCAAAGGTCAAATGTGGCAATGATTACAATGACTTCAATAAAGGCAAGGAGCACATGTTGTTCCATAGTTTTATTGACCATGTTAAACATTGCCTCATTAAAAAGTTGTTATCTACTTGGAAACACAACTCAACTACATTGCCACAAGATTAGCCTCTAAAGCCATACATTTTTAATGGTGTTCAAAAGGTGATAACCTTTAGTGATGTACAAAGTCAAATTTGAATATGAAATTGTTCTTGAAAAGGGTCAATTTTTTTTAAAGAACCCCACTACAAAAGAAATCAATAATGGAACTAATTGTTGGTTTTTTTCTTTTTAAAAAGGTTGGTGAACATCTACAATCAAATTGGTAGCATGTTTTTGTGTTTTGTAAATATTCAATAAATCATAATGCTCATAAGTGACATGTAAGTTCATGGTAGTCAACCATGGGTTTTTGTTTTACATAACAAGACCTTCTCGAACTTGAATGCTTTTACTTTTGTTTTTATGTCCATTGTTTTCTTGGTGGAAAAAATGGCACACAATGCACCACATTTGTTGAAATTTAGACAAGTTTACAATTGCAAAAGAATCATTAAGTTCAAAGAAAGCCCACACACTTGTCATTTGATGAAATGGAAACCAAAACTTCTTATTCACCTAGAATTTGAAAAGTTATTATTATTATTACACTTATTCTTTAAGTTGTAGAACCTCTTCCTCTAATTCTCCCTCCAACCAACTCATTGACTAATTCAAATTTAATCCCACCATCATCATTCCCAACCACCCTTTTAGCAACATTTGCATCATCAAAATCAACAATTGCTTGAAAAGAACCTTGAAATTCTTCTTTCATTCTCATAATACTTATAGCACCCCAATTGAAGTTCATTTTGTAACAATAGAATAATGAAAAAATAACTAGGAAAAGGTTAGGGCTTAAGGTATACTTGAACAAAAGAACAATGGTAGGCTACCAACAATGTAGCAAAACAAAAAAAACTATTAATCTCCTTTTTAAACCCCACACAATAGAGGCTGAACAATGGCAAGTGTAAGAAATGCAACAAAATAAGTCATAGGCGCAAGAATTGCACCATAAAAGTAATGGCAAGCACCAACAATGTACTATAACCCCAAAAAAAAAATTATTTCCTTTTTCAAACCCCATTATGCACACAATAGAGGCCAAGCGATAGCAAACACAAGAAATGAAACAAAAAAAATGATGGAGGTGCAAAAATATGTGCCAACAACATAGCAAAACAAAAACTTAAACCCACCACAATAAAAGTGTGATGGAAGGTGTGAGAAAACCAATAAGGGAATGATGAAAGGCTCAAGAAATGCAACAAAACCCAACAATGTAGCTTTTTTTCTCAAACCAAACACAAAACATAAAGAATGAATTGAAAGCAAATTAAAAGGGATGTTTAATGCTTACCTAAATCACAAAGGTTGCTTATATGAAAATATAGAAGTGACAAAATGCCTTGATTCTAATTTCACATCAAATCAAATCACTTATCCTTCATTCTCATCACTTAGTAATATGATGTTTCATGGACGTTCATGTTTTTTTTGCAACACACATTCAAGTGATCCTTCTAACCATAACCCTCACATAATTAAATTTTTTATTGATGTGAACAACAATTTATGCCATCTTTGCCTATGCATTTCATGGGTCGTAGCCAACACAAAGCCCATTCAAGCATTGACATTGTTTATAGAATGTGGGCAAACAAAAGCATGTTGAGGTAGGTCTTCTTTCCTTTTTGTTCAATCACTACTTAATTGATTAAGGCTTCACAAGCATGTATCCATAACTTGGTAGATACCCAAACTATATCCCCATGTACTTGCCCAACATTAGAAAAAACCCTTACAAAACCACCTTGCAATTTAAAAGTGTTTCCTTTTTTGGGCAAAAGATGTGGGTTAAAATCCACACCTCCATAATTTATGCTAGAAAACAAACAAAATGAATATGCCATTGAGGCCCTAGGGGCCCATTATTGGTTGAAATAAAAAGGCATTGGACATTATCAAACATGCATTATGCATTGGTGTAATGTATACATATCATGTGTTTTAATTTTTTGTGGTATCCTAATGGGGTGAGTTTGGGGTTAAAAAAAGACCTAAAATGACATATGTAACGAACATACCTATTATATGATACTTGTTAAATGAACCTAAATGTTTTTGGCTAAGGTGAATATCACTCAGATTGGTACTTACACATTTTTTGAGTGAGGTTTTTAAGTGACCATATTTAATTCAAAAAATGTTAAATTTGGACTCACAAACCTTGTTTTATTAAAACAAGATATATACCATGGTTAAAAATAAATTCAAAAGATTTTGGGTTTTTTAGCATGGTATTGATGTAAGTGCATTAGTTCACCCAAGGCATTAGAAAAGTGCCTAAATACACTTGTAATAAGAACGTCATTACATAAGTTAATGACTTCACCCCTTATGACCAAGTTCAAACCAAGGGGACTTGAAATGAAAATGGTCACTCCAAATTATAACCACACATGTAAATCTTCTAGTTGATCATAACTTTTGTCAACTTTTCCTATGCTTCAATCCACCTATCATGCATAAATAACTAATAATGATACAAGAAATCAAAAACATATTTGCATGATTCAAAGTTGACCTTCTTTTTCTAGCTAACATTTAACCTTGACAAAAACACAAACATAAAAACACAATTTAGCTAAAAATGTTTGCAAAAACTATAAATGTTTATTGAAATTCATTGTCAAAATTGAACTTCATGTTAAAGTTGAAATAAAAACTTTGCAAATATATACCACCTTCATATCCTACAAGTTGCAAATTCTCATCCAAAAAACATCAAGTTTTTTTTTGCATTTTGAAAGATTAAATGATTTTGATTGTAGTTCAACATTGTGTGCCTATACATGAGGTATTTGACCTCTTTAACATAGTATGTTAATGTTTCACAATTTTCCCAAAGAGGAAGTTCCTTTTAATTTCTCAAAATCAACAAAAGCATGCCCTTTTTGTTTTAGTTCATTAAATAACTACATGACAATAAGACAAGTTAGGGTTTTGGAATGGAAAATTAGTGACCTAACTCATGCATCCTATCATGACCACACTTCCAAATGGCACCTTGTTGAACACCCTCTAAACATCCTACATGTTACCACATTTTGCATACATGCCAACCAAACTATTCCTCACATCACAATTCCATTCACTTTCAAATGACTTGTTCACAAATAACACACATGCCCTATACCAATGCAAGGAAACCAACATATGTGTTCAACAATCCAATAAATACATTATATTTGTTTGCACACCTTCTTATTGCAACATTTGAAATAGTTCTAATGTTTTTGCATTTGGTCACATTTCACATGTCCCATTATAATGGCACTCCAAGTCACCCCATCACATCATGATATTTTATTTAATAGTCTTTCCCACATGGTTGTTCAAGTGTCTAAAGGGCATTGCATCCACACATTTCTAGATACCTAAGTAATTGGCCTAATGAACCAATTGGAACTATTATGACCATCACCTATAAGATGTAGCATGCAAATACTTACTAGATTTAGTCAGATTTTCTATTAATAGTATCACTTATAAAATCTATTACCCCCTAGTTAGCAAAAGGAACAAATGCAAAGCAAAATTTTGCACCACATAGGTATAGATTGCACAAGTGCAAAGGTGGTAATTCTAGACCTTAAACCCTTAATCCCCCAAAAAATGAAAAAGAAATGTGCTAATCTTTTTAGAGAATTGTAATAACATGTAAAAAAATTTACATGCATGAGCTTGAAGACCATAGAAGCATTCAAGGCACTCCTCATGAATGTAACCAACTATCTTTGAAAATCACATCGTACACAACATTTGTATATTGTTGTTCACATTGCATGTATACTCCATCTCCACCAATTGAATATCATTTTGCCCCATAAGCTTACAACTATTATAAAATGGTAGTCATTTCATAGTAGCAATGGGTGTTACATTTGAGGGTTTTACCATTGTATTAGCACTAAACCAAAACATGGTATTCATGACTTGACCATTTTATTGATAATGCCCAAACCTAGTCATGTGTTATATGTGACATGTAAAATGCCTTTAATAAATATTATTACTACATGACTATAGTCATTCATTCCACTGGTCATATTTACAACTTGGGATGCAATTACTGTCAACTAATCCTTCCAAGTGGATGAATTGTGAATGATTTCCCATCCACCTAGCCCAACACATCACATTAGTTACAAATATAAAATATATATTGCTCACAATGATGACATGGACTTAGAGTCCCTAGATGTATATTAAGGTTTATTATAAACATATTAGGAATATATTGTGTAAGGGTATATATCTAATGATATAAGGGTAAGTTGGGGGTTAGTAATAAGTAGGTAGCACTAGTAGAAAATCATGGGTTTTCAAGTTATTCAAGTTGATTAATTGGTCTTTTTTGGTTAATGAAATGTTCATTTTGATTAAAGGTTCACCATATGAATGGTCATTGTAGTTTTTGTTCAATTTGACTAGACTTAAATACCAAACTAAGTACCAACCACCTACCTATTTAATAGGTAGTAAATATGCAATACCCTAGCCATAGGTAGGTAGGTACATAGGTACCATAATAATTTAAATTGGTAGGTAGTTTGATGGCCAATACACCTCTTACCTATTAAGTTACATTAATTATATTTTGATTATATTATCTACTTACATAAATCCATAATATACAATATTGTCAAATGTCAAATAAAAAAATTGTCAAAAATAACAACTTATGAAGTTCTAATCCATTGGTAAAGACTAATTGGTGTATCATCATAAAGGTGAAGGCCTAGGGTTCAATTCCTAATAATTATGTAACTTATATTCATGTTTAAGGGATTGTGTTGGGTAGTTAAACTACCACAAGTACCTACCTACCTACCTTTTTTGACCTAGTTATTTACATTTTTTGACTTACCTACCACTATAATTTATTTTTGAAAATAAATTTACAAATGAATTATTTTAGTTTGATCAACCAAATGATCCATTGTCTCACAAGTCAAATCACCAATCAAAATCACCACTTAGTCGTAATGGACATGTTAAAATTGACTTGTCCAACATGATGAAGGTTTTTCTTATAGTTATTTAAATGGGGTTAAAAAATTTAGTCAAAAATTATTTTTTTTGTTAATGTAAGCCTACCTAGGCTACTTACCTATCTACTTATGCTTACCTACCCTCTTAACCTAAAAGCTACATACCTACCTACTTATGTTAACTTATCTAGTTAGCTTAAGCTACCTACCTACCCATCTACTTACATACTTATCTAATTAACTACCTGTTTATTTAGCTTAAGCTACCTACCTATGTTTACATACCCATCCACCTAGTAGCTATGTAATTAAGTAGGTAATCTAGGTAAGTAAGTTAGGTAGGTAATAGTTAAATATAACCTACCTACATATATATTATTTTACCTAAGCTTAAAGTTAAGCTAGGTACGTTGGGTAACATGTAGTAAGAAAATGGGTAAATAGGTAGGCCAAGGATGCGGGACAATGTTGTGATGTTTTTTTATGAAATTTATTCCATATCATTTGTCAAAAAGTTCAACTTTGTAAACTATATAACTAAATGAAAAAATAGTTTACACATAATACATACATTATAAATATTCAAAGTGCAAATACCACTTGGGATGAATCAATAAAAAAAGGCTTTTGACTAACAAATTAGGCCTAATTACTTACCTACTTATATACCTACTTTGTCCTACCTATGCACATAGTTTAACTAGTCCATGTGGTTTTACTATGGTTAAACACATGTTTACATTTCATAAACCAATAAGTAATTATTATTTAATTATATTTCCTGATTATGGTAATTTAAAAATTATTTTTTTGGACTACATAGTCATAGAAGTCACATGAAGAATGGCATTAATTATTATGACCAAAAATATTATTAATGGCAAAATCCACAAGTTTAATTTTACTACATAGTCATGTAATTGTTAATTCCATCATCACAAACTTAAACATCTCACAACTTAATAATGGAAATCAAGCAAAATTCATTCATTTATAATTTGTATGTTTCACACATTGATATCATGCATTGAAAACACCTTTCACACACAAAAACTACTACAAATTGTGGGTGCAGTTCATTAGTTCCCGTTCATTTGACCAATGAATTCACTGCTTCTTCATTCATCCCCATTCACTACAACTAGTGAATTCACTCAAAATCTAGTGAAATCACTTAGCATACAAGGACAACTTTTGTTGTAGTGAAATTTATATGACGATGCAAAATTTGTGTGACATTCGTTTATTCATGAGTTTGTATTTCATCCCTCAACACATTTATCCGTGTGTTAAACATATTTTCAACACATGATGTTCATGTGTAAAATGTACAAACCTATGAATGAATGAATTTCGCATGATTTTCATTATTAATTCATTGCATGCTAAGTTTGTGATGATACATTACTTCAAATGTAATCATATTTAAAGTAATATATACCATGTTTTGGTGTGATGTAATGTGGATGTTTATTCACCTTACAAGGTCGCCCATTAATGCATTGTGAAAGATGGATAATAAATGTTTAGCAAATATTTTTTGTTTAGTCCCAATTTTTTGACTAATTAACCATGGTGATTTTATTTTTTGGCCCCTACCTACCTACTAATAACCATCTTGCAAGTTGTTTATAAATAAGTAATAAAAACAACCCTTACATATGCATAAACCATCTACTTATGTAGTAGCCACCTATTTTCCTATTTATCTTACTTATATATCAGACCTACTTTTTATAAAATGAATTGTAACCAAGGTCAAATTAGTTGACATTCATCCACAACTCAGTCATAAGGGGCATTTAGTGGATGGTGTGTTGGTGGGCGTTAATTCAATGTTGAGTTGGGCCTTGAAAAACTAATCCTACCCATTATTATAAGGTTAGTTGATAGATTGGTAGCATTGATAGAAATCAATGATTTGGGTTATTGTGTAATCTATTTTTTAGATAACAAGTTAGTGTCACCGAGTGTTTTTGGGATTTTTAAAACTTTCAAAAATGAAAATTTGTTTTTTGGGGAGGCAAAATTTAGAAGCACTAAAATACCACATATTTGTATTGAAAAAAAAACTCCCAAATTTTCCTCAAAAAAATTGTGAATTAATAAAATTTTCCACCCAAAAAAATGATGGGAATATTTATTTATCAATGATGCTTCAAGTAGGAGATTTTTTTTGCATGTTGAATGTACTTTCTTGCATGTTGTATTTCAAATGGTCATTGATGTTATGGTTGTACATGGTACATTCAATAGTTGTTTCTTAATTCCAACCTTTTTCCTAGACATTCTTTTCAAGAGGAATTTTTTCATCTTAAAATGTTTTATTTATTGTGAAAATGTGTTTACAATAATCATGTTGAAGAAAATTTGATATTTACTAACATCATCAAAAGGTCAAGATTTTTTTTCAATTCAATTATTTTAAAATGGAATTTGTCTTTCAAGGGCCAGTATAATGGCATCAGATGTGTAGTAAATCTTTTGCTCGAAGGATGTAAGGTAGATAGGCCAGTGGGTGAACATTTAAATGTTTAGAAAACAACCGCACATTAGTCATCAATCAACTAATCTTATTATTCAAAGACAAAATATACCACCCCATTTGTGGGCACATTCATAGTCGTTGAGATTGTTAAATTTGGTCACCAAATAAAATATATATGTTTTTTTTGAAGTCATGTGTGTCTTTCAATTAGAAATAATCCTAAACATACACAACCCCTCTAATTGCTAAACAATTTATAACATGTAAATGAATTGATTCTAGTATCAACTACTTGACATTTGGACTAAATTTAACCCTTGTTTATCAAATTTTATGAAAGTGAAAACCATGCCAATCTTTATTCAAAAATGTGCATCATACATCAATGGTCATGATTTATCCACAAAATCAATGGTGATGGGGGCATTGTAATTTGGACAAACCTAGAATCTGAAAGAACATGCAACATTACCTTTATTAGGGTTTTAAGTTTTGGAAGTTGCCACCACTCTCCCATTCAACATCAATTCCTACCTACATGATTGGTCTTCTCATGTGCTTTTCATTGGGTCTTATTCCTCTAGTGTTCTTTTGTGCTTTTTATTGGTTCCTACTATGATAATGTTTTTTAATTTTTTTGTTCAGTCCTATTATGTTAGTCTTCTCATGTGCTTTCATTGGTTGTAGTTGAAGCCATTTTTTTAATCATTGTTGTTCATGAATGTTTTTTGTTTGTTGTCCTACATGGGTTTTGTCTTTGTCTTCTATTCAAAATCAAAATGTGTTTGATTATTATTTTCTTTGAATTTTGTTGTTTCTTCACTTGCAAGCATTCACTAATATTATGTTTGTTGTTTATTGCAAATGTGTTGTAGGTGACAAATGATTTGTTGCTAAAATTCATTGTGGTTTTCTTGCTAATATCTTGTGTTTTTGGCTATGTAGGTGGTGCTTTCTTTTTCACAAACCCCTTCTTGCTTGTTGGTTGAACCTTTTTCATTTTGTTTCAAAAGCCTAATGTTTCCCCATTAATTTTTTCTTCATATTTTTCTTTTTCACAAGCCCCTCCTTTTTATTTTTTGGTTCATATTTTTTCTCTTTCACAAGCACCCTCCTTGCTAATATTTTTGCTAGTTTTTTTTCTTTCTTAGAAAACCCCCCTTCCTTGGTTGTTCAAACTTCTCACATTTTCTCTTTCTCACAAGACTACCCCCTCTTTACTATTTGAACCTCTCAAATTTTTCGATTTTTTCAATCATCAATTGATGTTTGATCATTTCAAATCCAACTTTGAGCTCCTTCAAATGTTATTGTGATGCTCCTTAAGACCCATTCCTAATTTTTCCTTCAAACCCATTCCAAGCTTGATCCTTTTAAATTTGGTTCCTTTAAACAATCTTACGAACTTTTACTTTTCATTACCATGAAATCCTAGGACATTATTCTTGTGATTTTCAACTCTTGTGATTATGTTGTGATTCTTGACTTTTCCTTGTCGTGTGATCCTCAGACCCTTTCTTTCACAAATCCTCCCTTTCACATGCCCTCTTTCATATATGGCCCTTATTTGATGTTCAATCCTCACAAACCCTTTCACATACCCCTTTTTTTTTCTCATACCAAACCTATGATTATTGTTTGAACCTCATAGACCCTTTCTATTTCATACCCTCTTACTTGTTTGATCCTCTCAAACCTTTGTTTTCCCACAAACCTTTTTCTCTCTCACAAACATTCCTTTCATATTTTCTCTCTCATAAATCATTTGATTTAAATTTTCCTTCACATCTTTCTCTCCAAGTCTTGTCCCCCCTCAAGTCTTTTACTAATGATTATTATTTTCAAGGTTCTTACAAGCTTGTGCCAAATGTGTCCTTTGGCTTTCATTATTACCTTTCCCATGGCCTTGGCCTCCTTATGAGCTAATGATGCAACTTTGAGGTTCACACCTGTATAAGCCAACATGTAAGCTCTTAGCCCTACCTAAAATTATATTGGAATGTATCTATTGCATCCTTCATTATAATTACAAACCAAGCAAAATTAAAAGATGTTTTTGCACATTTGTCAATCAACCTTTGAATTACTTTTCAACTGTAGTCACAAACTCAACCACACACCTAGCCCTTTTCTCCTCCCTTAATAAACAACTTTTTTTTTTTTTGGACATGAAATTTATTTATTAAATCACTATGTTTATAAAGTGTAGTTGCATAGGAGTTGCACTTTGGATAACATAGTTGCAACACAATTGTACTTGAGTGATTTTTGAGCTCTAGGTGCAAGGTTCTGTGGTCTCTGTAGACACAATTTCTCATAATGAATTTGAACATGCTTAGAATGGGTGAAGGCTATTAATGACTTGTTTAACAATTGAAATGAACTTCAAATTTTAAAGTTTAGATTGGGCTTATTCCTATTTTGGCAAAAAATGCAAAATGTAGGCTATTTGTTAATTTTGAATTGAAATATCCCAAGGAAACAATTATTGTCCTTTAATTATGTGTATTCTTAGGCTAAATGTGCATGGAAAAATAATGAAAATCTTAGGGTGTTTAATTATGGTGTGATTGTATTCCCTTTAGTGTAAGAGATGTCCTCCCATCGCCAAACATTTTCTTCACATAATGAACCAAAAAATCTTTTGTTTGCCTTATATCACATCCTTAATTTATGTTCATTTTTGTGCATTTGATTATGACAAGTAAAAGCCCATGCCCAAACCTTGCCTCCACATAACAAATTGAAAAATATGTAAATATGTCTTAAAACACACCTTTCACCAAACACTTGAAGTCCAATGAATATAAAGATTTTTAGATTTTATGTACATCCTTTTGCATTGAATCGGGAGAGCTCCCACCCTATTATTGAATAGCTTTTGTAGATAAATGGACACTTGTTTTTAACAAATGTTATTCACCATGCCTATTATTAAACAAATTTTCAAAAAATCATTGGTTGGAGGTAAGAAAAAAATTAAACAAAAATATTTCCTTCCATGTGTTTGGTCATAGGTCATGTGATGAACAATGGTACATGTTTGATTAATTTATCATTAGTCACCCCATGAACTATGCAGGCATTTGTGCAACGACTTATGTTTCGTGATGGGAATTTTTACCTTAATTAGTTGTGCAAATGATGCATAAGCAAGTGGGCATAACTAAGGAAGGTAGGTAGGTTGTTTGTTTGGTTTGATTTGTTTTGTATTTCCAAGTTGAAATCTCCCAAACCATAATGCCTCTTGTAGCCTTGTGTATTTCCATTAACAAGTAGGTCACATTGGGGTAGTTTGTAATGTTTAGACCAATGTTGGGTAGGTTTGTAGGGTTACAACCACTAGTTCTAATTTCAATTAGTGAAAATTGAGCTAAAATTGAGTTTAATTTTTGGAATTAGTTCCAAAATTAAAAACACCATTTTAAAAATTAAAATTGAAATTGAGTACACAATTTTATTTAGTGTGTGCAATTGGAACCATGATTTTTGGGGGAAAAGAAAGAGTAAAAGATCTAAAGGACTAAAAGCGAGAATTGATCAAAGGTTACCAATTAGTTAACCACCAATTTTAGTTTGGGTTATTCAAGACCAAGTTTGATTTTTACAACCAAAATTGAAACCAAAAAATATCTTTTAAATTATAAAATTAGGCCATATCAAAATTATTATGATTTATTTATTTGGAATTGGAATCGGAGGTTCTTCGTAAAAGGGTGTAGTCACATTAACACAAGTCAAATGAAATGTAACTAGTGTTTAATTTTTCATGCTTAAAAGTGGTAATTTAATTTGGTGTTGAAAGTATAACATTTTTTTGTATACTAAACTTCATAATATATCATTGGAACAAGTGAATTAATTTGAAAAATATTTGACGAATAATAAGTTTTCAAAAACATTCATTAAACATTGTAATGTGTGTTTTTTTAACATTAAAAAGACTTATAAATAGATTTTTTTTAAAAATTACATATATTTTGAAATCTTTTACATAAACCTTGACATAATAATATTTTAAAAATTATTTAAAAAATTGAAGAATTTTTTGAAAAATATTTTAAAACATAGTCCTTCAAAAGCAATCCCAAAAGTAGGCAAATGTAGCTTTGTGTTATCCCAATTCCACCCAAAAGTCAAGATCTACCTAACACAAATCTAAACCAATGTTGGGCATGTATGTAAATTAAGGGCGAATATGTACCAATGTTGGGTGGTTCTTAAAAAACAATGAGAATCACCTAGGTTTTCATGTTAGTTCTCACCTAAATCCCATTGGTTATCATTTTTTTTCACACATGGGTTGAAAATCAAGTTTTCCAATTTTCACTAAGTTAAAAATCAAACATCCTAAAAACCGACCAAGTACTCTTTGTCAAAAAAAACTTGATACCCAAGTAGGGTATTGGGTTTAAACCCGATCTTGGTTCTCACCCTTGTATACAATAAAAGAAAATTAAAAAGACATGCAAGTGTTAGGTGACTATTTTTTTAAAAACCCTTTTGCAGGAGGCACAAAATATCCCATGAGTTTTTAAACAAACCATTTAGAAGTTAGGCTTTAAAGTGGCTAGGGTTTCAACTTTCAACAACCTCTTCCCCCTCTTTTAACAAAAATAAAAGGGGTCCAAGTTCAAACTTGGCCCCACTTTGTGTTTTGTGTGATTTGTCCATTAATGAAAGTCTTCCACATTATATATATATGGCCATAAAAAATTGCCATTTGAAAATTGACAACTTTCAAATTTTTAAAAACCATTTCTATGATAACCAAATAAATTTATATATTAAGAAAAATTTGAAACCCAATCAAATCTTTTTAAATGATTTTTTTTTTTAAAGAACAAGGTTGATTCTTAAATTTTGTTCCCTTAACTAAAATTAGCAGTTCTCACAAAAAAGTGAAAATCACTCAACATTGGTATGTATTAGGGAATGTAAAGCCTTGATTGATGAGTAGTTTTTGAAAAACAAATCCTAAATGGCCTAATTGGGAGGGCATTTTCATGCTCATACATAGGTGAAGCCTTTGCACACATGAGCCTCTTGTATGTGAAGTTTGGCAAATGTACATGCCTAGCAGGATTTCTTGGGTTTTTTGTGTGATTAAGGCATGTAGATTAGGGTTATTAGATTTTTAAAGTCACACATGATCTTTGTGAAAGAGTGGAGAAATGATGAAAGTGCAATAGTTCATAATCAATGAACCTACAACTTATGTTACAATGAAAAAAATTCAAGTGGCAACATTGTTTGATGTGATCATAAAATCTAATTGAGCAATTGTCTTTGCATTAATGTCAAGCAATTTGCAAGTGGAGACAAGTTTTACAAGTTCAAGTAAGTTTTTTTATTTTTCATTTTTTGTCTCTAGCTTCCAAGTTCTATTTTTTTCTTTTTACGTTTCTTTGTTTAATTAATTTCTTGTTTATTCTTAAGCCTTTTGTTTTTAAGGTTTCTTTGCTCATAAATTTACAAATTGCGAATCATAAAGATTTATTATTTCTTGTTTCTTAAGTTTAGTTGACTTTTAGCATTTAACATTTGGTTCTAGTCACAATCAGGAACCCCCAAAAGGATTGTCACACGCCAAGGATTGTAATTCACATAATTCAAATATGAACTATTTTTTCTTTTCATATTAGATCTTAAATTCAAGATTCCCAATGAGTTTCATGAATTGCAATAAACAAAATGATAGTTAAAATAAAAAATTTGGTGCACAATTTAATGTCCTTAATATTCCTAGAATTTAGTCTTTGGTCACAACACTTGTAACATGATATAGGAATCAAAAGGATTAGTATACTTATGCCAAATTGCACCAAATTTAAACCATGTACACAAATTGTTGTTAGATATCAAATGGCATAAAAATAATACCATGCACATTGTCCAAATTCTCTAATGGCAACATGTAGCCCTATCACCATGCAATATTTTTAGGCTACAAGCTTAAAGATTAGTAAATGAACATTATTTAGTGTGTTTTAGGGGTTTAGGGTTTATTTAGATTTTTCCAAATGTAAACTAATACTAAATGTAATTTTTTTGTACAAAATATTGAAATGTTTTCAAGTAAATCTAACTAAGTTACATGGGTTACATAATCAAAATTGGTTTAAATCATTTTCTTTGTAAATAGGACTTTAAAGTCTTGGATTACTAGTTCCTTTTGGGATACCCAAATCATGACTGCAACCATTTAACATCATTTCTTTATCAATTTAGGGTTTTAAGTCAAGTGCTTTTGTATTTTGTTGTTTGTTGTTATAATGGCAAGTGTGAATTAGCAATTTGAAGGGAAAAAATTGCAAATATCACCAACTTTTCTTACCCAATGTTCATAGGAGTCCATCAACGTTCATATTGGTGAAGTCGGAATCAAAATTGGAGATGGCATTCCACTTCAATTTGATTCAATTAATGAACTAAATGTTGTGAGGGAGATCAATAAGGAGGACATTTTAAAACTTGAAATAAATGCACAACAACATCAATTCCTCTTCCAATTGCAGGTGAAGAAAATATGTTAACTTCCCTAACACATCAACAAATATGTGGGCATTTTTCAAATTTAATGTTTCTTTTGATTTTGTGGATTCTTCAAAGCTATAATAACATATGAGATGTGTTGTTTGCCATAATGTTGAACAAGAAGCTAGAAAAAGTAACACCCACCTTCACAAGCACTTCATCACATATAATAAAAATCATGAAACAATAGCCATGACTAGGCATGTGTTCACAAAACATTCCACCATTTTGAGCATGTACAAGACCTAAAAACAACTTGCAACTACCAACATTCATCTTGATGCCCAACAATCTTTTTGTCGCAACCCCACTTTGAGGGAAATGTGAGGTCGCCATTCACACTTCCGAAAATGGGACTTGGGAGTCCTTCGAAACTCCCAAAAATTTAGAACATGATTGCAAGGATCAAAACACCTCATTTCGAAGCATTCTTTATACCGTTAAAAAGGTCTTGGAGTGTAGATGTCCAAAATGGCTTTGCATGAGCCATTTGGACATATGTAGCACAAGTTATGGTTGAAAGAAGGGCCGAGAGTCAAACTGACAATTTGACTCCCGACCACTA
>Ga0116229_10002439_pt1 | contig 30051 bp, 29 predicted proteins | sample S1TSphgellanicum_3_FD_87313 | JGI IMG/M metagenome (GOLD analysis project Ga0116229, IMG submission 87313) | Host-associated microbial communities from peat moss isolated from Minnesota, USA - S1T2_Fc - Sphagnum magellanicum MG | ecosystem: Host-associated > Plants > Peat moss > Unclassified...
CAGTTGCGCGTGCCGATGGACGACGAGCACACCTTGCACCTGTGGTACCACGCGTACATCCCGCCCGAGGGCGCGGTCGTGCCGCAACGTCTGCTCGACGAGATCGCGTCGTACGACGTGCCGATCCGCGACGCGAACGGCGAGTACATGCTGCAGTACATCCACGTGCAAGACATCATGGCGTGGGAGACGCAGGGCTCGATCGCCGATCGCACGCGCGAGTCGCTCGGCTGGAGCGATGCGGGCATCACGCTCTATCGCAAGATGTTGCGGCGCGAACTCAAGCGCGTCGCGGCGGGCGAGGACCCGATGAACGTGATCCGCGATCCGGCGCAGAACGCGATCATCGAGTTGCCGCTCGAGACGTTCAAAGAGCACTTCTCCGATGGCTTCGAGAGCCTCGTGCGGCGGCACATGGCGAGCTTCTCACCGATCGTCGACGACTTGATCGCGGTCTTCACGCAGCAACCCGACGAACGGCGCGAACCGGTCGGCGTGTGACCTCTACGGCGCGAGGATCTCGGCCGCCGGAAAGGCGCGATCGATGAACTTCTCTTTCGCCGCAGCGTTGATCACCGGCTGAACGAGACCGGGCTCGAGCCGCTCGGCGAACGTCGCCCGCGTCATCGTGTCGATGATCTCGGGCGGCGCTTTCGAGTAGTGCTTGAAGATCTCGGCCGACGCTTGGTGATTCTTGTTGGCCCACGTCGCGGCTTCCACCATCGCGTCGCGGAATTTGCGCGCCGCGTCGGGGTTCTTCTTCAGCCAATCGCTCGTCGTGATCCAGCCGTTGAGCATGAAGGTGGGCGCGAGCGAATCGAACGCTTTGGCGCAGACCTTCGAGTCGCCGCCGGCCAGCGCGATCGCAAGCGCGGGCTCGGGAATCATCGCGGCGTCGACGGTGCCGCGCGCGAGCGCCGCGACCATGGCCGCCGCCGGCATCTCGACGTAGTGTACGCTCGAACCGTCGCCGCCCGTGCTCTCGATCCACGTGACCGGTCCGAGTTGCGAGAGATCGGCGAGCGCGACGACGCCGATGTTCTTGCCCGAAAAATCCTTGCCGGTCTTCACGGTGGACGACTTCGGGCACACGAGCAGCGTGGTCGGCGAGGTGGACACGTACTGCGCGCCGGGTGCGATGAAGACGAACGGAATGCCGCGCAGGTGCGCCGCCGAGAGCGACACGACATTCGATTCGGCGATGTCGAGCGCGCCGCCGGCGACGGCCGCCGCTTCGGCCGCGCCGCTCGTCATCAGCTGGATCTGCACGTCGAGCCCGCGCGACGTGAAATAGCCGAGCTGTACCGCATCGAAGAGCGTCGAGACCGTGTCGTTCGCGCCCGCGCCGACGCGGATCGTCAGCGGCGCATCGGCCGCGACCGGCCGCGCCGGCTCGAGGCTTGCGAGCATCGCGACGGCGAGCGCCGCGGCGAGCGAGCGAATGTGGGGCCACGGCGCGATCGGCATCGCGCGGAGCTGCGCTCCGCCGCCGACGGGTTCCTGTGAAACCGAGAACCGTTCGGCGGTGGCGATCGTTTCCGTCGTGACGCCGATCCGGCGGGCCGTTGTTGCCGGAATCGCGGCGCCGAAGCGATAAAGGTGCGCGTATCGCCCGTCGTTCCAGGGAGCGTTACTCGTTGATTCACCCCGCGCGCCGGCTCGCCGGCTTCCTCGCCGCCGTCGGTCTCGTCGCCCTGCTTCTGCCGGGGTCCGCGCGCGCAGCGGAGCCGTACGAGATGTACGCGATCCTCTCGCTCACCGGACCGTTCTCGTTCCTCGGGAATTCGGAGGCGGCGGCGCTGCGACTGGCCGAGAACGTCGAGAACAAGGCGGGCGGGATCCGCGGCGTGCCGATCCACATCACCATCCTCGACGACGGCTCGCAACCCGCGGTCGCCGTCCAACTCGCGAATCAGATCATCGGCAAGCACGTACCGGTGATGTTCGGGCCGACGTACGTGGCCTCGTGTTTGGCGGTCGCGCCCTTGGTGCGCGCCAACGGGCCCGTGCAATACTGCTTCGCACCGACGATCCATCCGGCCGCCGGAAGCTACACGTTCTCGGCGTCGGCGGCCAGCGGCGATCAGGCGGTCGAGACGCTGGTGTTCGCGCAGGCGAAAGGCTGGAAGCGGCTCGCCATCATCGCGACGACCGATGCGACCGGCAACGACATCGAGAACACGTTCACGCAGGCCCTCGCGACCGGCAAGTTCTCCGGCATCACGATCGTCGACCGCGAGCACTTCGCGCCGGGCGACGTGTCGATCGCCGCGCAGATCGCGAAGATCAAGGGCAGCAATCCCGACGCGATTCTCTCGACCACGGTCGGCACCGCGACCGGCACCGTCTTCCACGCGCTCAAAGACGAGGGCATCGATCTGCCGGTGATCACGAACCTCGGCAACCTGCAGCACGTGCAGCTCGACGGCTTGACCGGCATTCTGCCCGACCAGCTCTACTTCACGGCGCCGCGTTTCGTCGCGCGCGACGTCTCGCGCAGCGGGCCGGTTCGCGACGCGCAATTGCAGTTCTACAAAACGTTCAATGCGACGGGCGTCGATCCGGACGTGGGCAACAACTTGGCGTGGGACGTCGCGTTCGTCGTGTTCGACGCGTTGCGCCACGTCGGCACCGATGCGTCACCGAAGCAGCTGCTCGCCTACATGGAAGGCTTGCACGATTTCGCGATGACCGACGGCATCTACGATTACCGCGGCGGCGATCAACGCGGCGTCGGTTTGACCTCGCTCGTGATGGCGCGCTGGGATCCGTCCAAGCATACCTGGGTGACCGTGAGCGCACCCGGCGGAAAACCGCTCGGGAAGTGATGGCGTCCAAGAACCAAATCTTGGGAAAATACGTTGGAGAGAGTGAGCACCATGAACAAGATACCTTCGCTTCTTCCCATCGTCCGCGCCGCCACGGGCGCGGCCATCCTGCTGCTCGGTAGCACGACCATCGCGAGCGCGCAAACCGACGCGATGATGGCGCCGCCGGCCCCCGCGGCCGCGCCCGCGACGCCGCCCACCTATGCAGCGCCGGCCAACGGTGAAACCATCACCGGGCACATTACCGCCATCACCGGCAAGTACTCGATCCAGGTGCGTGACAACCGTGGCTTCGTCGACAACGTCGCGCTGCATCAAGGCACGATCATCAACCCGACGGGCCTGACGCTACAGGCGGGCATGCAGGTCACCGTGATCGGCAGCAATGCCGGCGCCACGTTCGCCGCCAACCAGATCGACGCACCCTACACGGTTGCGCTCGTGCCGGGCTACGGCTACGGACCCTACTTCGGCGGCATCGGTTTGGGCTTCGGCTTCGGCGGTTGGGGTTGGGGCGGCGGCTTCCGCGGCGGATACCTCCGCTGAACCAAACGCGGCCGGCTTAGCGGCCGAAGCGTTCCCGGCGCGCGCGGTCTTTGGCCTCGCGCGCCAGCGTCAGCAGCACCATCTCGCGCTCGTCGTCGCCGATCTCGTCGCCGGCGACGCTGCGATTGATCAAATTGGTCAACGCCGTCGACGCGTAATGGTTCGGGTAGGCCTGGAGAAAACGGTGGATCTCCGCTGCGATTTCACGCATCAGAGCGACCCCGTCCACCTCGTCCGAACCGGCCATATCCTCACTATCGGCTGAATCGCGGCGCGACATCTCCCTCCTCGCAGAGGGCGCTCGCCGCGGGAGCGAGTAACTCGCCTCCCACTCGTCATCGGGCGAACGGGGGAAGCGGTGAACGTGGCATCGCCGAGCGATCGGCCGTATGCGATCCCGGATTTTGAGGCGGACGACGCCGTTCGCGCGAAATATCAGGCGACGGCGCGCGAGCTGGTCAACCTCGCGGTAGCGCGCGGCGTCGAAGCGGCCCGGCTCGAATACCAGGCGCTCTACCTGCAATTGCTCGCGGCCGTCAACGAAGCGGATGCGGCGCAGCGTGCGGCCGGCGCGGCGGCGCATCGCGCGCGCGCGCAGTATGCGACGGTGGTGCCGCGCCAACGAACCGAAAGCGGGATCGTCCGGCCGCCGACGTTCTTCTTCGACGTCATCATCTCGATGGGCGCCGCCGAGAAGTTCTACAAGGACGCGGTCGCCACGGCGCGCGCGAAAGACCGGGCCGATGAGGCTGCCCGCGTGGCCCACGCCAACCTCGAACGCATCATGAACAAGGGCGAAGCCGCCGTCGTCGTTCGCGAGCTGGAAATCCGCCGGCACTTCAAGACGCCCCAGGGACGAAGCGAACTCGATGCCGACGAGCGGTTGCACGGCCTCGCGCTGCAGTGCGACGAAATCGACGCGGAGCGGCTCGACTTCCAGCAGCGGCTGGCCGCCGGCGTGGTGAGCGATGAGGAACTGCGCGATCGCACGATGGCGCAGGAGGGTTCGCGGTTCCTCGACGGGGACGTGCGCGGCCTCACCGCGCTGCGTGAACGCGACGCGCGCTTCGGCAAGCTGCGCTACTTCACGTTCCGCGACCGCGAGGGCCGGATGTGGCTCTTCGACTACGCCGACGACCTGCGGCTCTTGCTCGGGCTCACCTTCGACGTCGTGTATGCCAACGATCGTTATCTGGTCGCGCGCTCGCCCGGCGACGGGCTGCGGCAACCTGCGCCGCGCCGCGCCGCGCGCCTGCCCGGACTCGACCCGCGCGCGTACGTCGGGGTCGACCCGTTGCTCGTACGCGCCATCGTCGATTTCGTCGGGCGCGAACGCACCGAGCCGATCTGAGCCGCGTCAGCCGCTGCGGCGGCCGTCGCGGATGCCGTCGTAGATGCGGCGCGCGAGCCAGCCGGCGGCGACGTGCCGGCGCGCTTCGAGCCCGGCGAGGGTCGCGGTCGCGATCGGTCCGCCGCAGCGCTCGTTCAGCGTCGCATGAATCCATTTGTGGTCGACGCCGAACGTCTGGCTCACGCGCGCGACGAGTGCGTGCAGATCGCGCCGCAGCCGCGCCTTGCGTTCCACCTGCGTGAGCCCGTCGTGCACGACCGGTGGTTCAGTCGCCACCGCCACCGGTTCCGGCGGCGGTGCCTCGAGGGCGGCGGGGTTGAAGAGTGGGCCGAAGTCGAGCGTCTGCGACTCGGTCGCGACGGCGTTGATCGATGCGTAGAGGCCCTCGTCGCTCGCGCGATCCGGACGCTGCGCGTCGGCGAGCGCCGCCACGTCGTCGGGGATCTCGGTGCGATTGCGCAGTCCGGCGCGCACGTCGAGCGTGATGCGTGATGCGAGCGCGCGGATGCGCGCGTCGTCGGGCACGTAGACGTACGCTTCGCCATCGTGACGGTGGCCGCTCGCGCGCACGAAGCGTCCGCAGAATTGGCGGAAGTACATCTCGGTGACGACGTTGCTCGCGAACACGCCGACGCGCAAGCGCGGGATGTCGACGCCCTCGGAGATCATGTGCACGGCGACGATCCACGGATCGCGCGAGGCGGCGAACGCGCTGATGCGGCGCGAGGCGTCGTCGAGGTCCGAGACGACGATCTGCGGCGTGACGCCGAGCCGCCGCTGCATCAGCTCGGCGATGAAGCGGGCGTGATCCTGGTTCATGGCGGCCACGAGGCCGCCGGCGTCGGGATGGCCGCTCATGCGCAGCGCGAGCAATTTGAGGTGCGCCTTCTGCAGCACGTCGCCGACCCAGGCCGGTTGGGTGAGCGCCGTGCGCAGCCGTTCGCTTTCGTGGCGCCGGTCGAGCATGGTCTCGAACGACGCGCGCATCGCTTCTCCGTCACGGCTGATCCATTCGGCTTCGCCGCCGTGCAGCGGGAAGACGAGCGCGCGACAGACGCCGTCGCGCAGCGCGGCGGCGTAGTCGTACGAGAAGTCGGCGTGCGAGATCCCCGCATCGTAGCGCACGAACGGGATCGGCGTGCCGTCGGAGCGGAACGGCGTGCCGGAGAGCGCCACGCGATACCGCGCGAGCCCGAACGCATCGCGCAGCGCTTGCCCCCAGGTCGCGTCTTCGCCGGCGTGATGGATCTCGTCGAGCAACACCAGCGTGGGTTGCGCCGCGAGCGCGCGATATACGCGTGGCGCGAAGGCGACTTGCTGATAGGTGACGACTGCGCCGTGCACGTCGCCGGCGAGCGCGCCGGTTGCGTTGCTGAAGTGGTGATCGAGTTCGATGCCGCTCTGCGCCATCGCGCGGGCGACCTGCGCCTTGAGGTGCTCGCGCGGCACGACGACGATCGCGCGCGTGACCTCGCCTTCGGCCAAGAGCGCGTGCGCGAGGCGCGCGGCAAAGCGCGTTTTCCCCGCGCCCGGCGTCGCGACCACGAGTGAATCCGCGCTGCGTCGCGCCGACCATGCGTCGAACGCGTCGCGTTGCCACGCTCGCAGCGGAAGTCGCCACGCACCGAACCGTCCCGCCACGAGACCCATCTGATTCGCGCCGGAGCGGACGATGACTTCAAGGAATTTCACGCGGTGCGTCGCACGGCGAGCGCGATGACGAGCACCACCACGATCGTTCACACCTCGCACGGCGACGTCGCCGGAACCGGGGGTGCGGTGCGCGTGTATCGCGGCATTCCGTTCGCCGCGCCGCCGCTCGGCGCACGGCGTTGGACGCCGCCGCAGCCGGTCGTTCCGTGGAGCGGCGTGCGCGACGGCTCGCAGTTCGGCGACGACCCGATGCAGATCGTCGAATCGCGGCGTGCGTCACGAGCGTCGCGCGTGAGCGAAGATTGTCTCACGCTCAACGTCTGGGCACCCGCGGCCGTGCCGGCCGGCGGTGCGCCGGTGCTCGTGTGGTTCGACGGCGGCGGCTTCACCGGCGGCACGGGCGCGCGCGAGTTCACCGACGGCGAGCAGTTCGCTCGCGCCGGGGCCGTGCTGGTCACGGTGAATTACCGCGTCGGCGTGTTCGGCTATCTCGCGCACCCGTTGCTCAGCGCCGAGTCGCCGCACGGCTCGTCGGGGAACTACGGGCTCCTCGACCAGCTCGCCGCGCTGCGCTGGGTGCGCGAAGAAATCGCCGCGTTCGGCGGCGATCCGACGCGCGTCACGGCCTTCGGTGAATCCGCCGGCGGCGCATCGGTCGCGCTGTTGCTCGTCTCACCGCTCGCGCGCGGGCTGGTCGATCGCGTGATCATGCAGAGCCCCGGATCGTTCCGGCCGCTGTGTCCGCTCGCCGATGCGGAGCAGGCAGGGACGGTCGTCGGCGACGATCTCGCCGCGATGCGCGCGCTCTCGGCCGAAGCGCTGCTCGCGTTCAACGGCAAGATCAATCCGGCGGTACGCGGTCTGACCATTCCGCGGCCGCTGCGCCCGATCGTCGACGGCTGGGTGGTCGATCGTGACGAGCCCGAGGCGTTCACCAGCGGCGCGTTCGCACCGTTGCCCGCGATCGTCGGCACCAACGCCGACGAGGGCGCGTTGTTCGCGCGCGACGTACCGGTGGCCACCGTCGACGCGCTACGCGCCTATCTGCGCGCGAACTTTCCGCTCGCGCCCGACGAGGCGTGGGCGCTCTACGGCGTCGAGCGCGACGAGGACGTGCCGCAGGCGGTCGCCGACGTCTTCGGCGACGCGCAATTCTCGTACGGCGCGCAGATGCTCGCGCGTTCGATCGCGGCGCGTCAACCGCAGACGTTCCGCTACGTCTTCGCGCACGCGGCCGCACCGGCGCACGTGGCCCCGACGCACGGTGAGGAGATTCCGTACGCGTTCGGCACGGGCGCGTTCGGCGCGGCCGAGCGCGAGCTTTCGGATGCGATGCTCGCGGCGTGGATCAATTTCGCGGCGACCGGCGATCCGAACGGACCGGGGGTGCCGCACTGGGCGCCCTACGATCTCGCGCGCGACAACGCGTTGACGTTCGGCGCCGGATTCGCGGAGCGGACGGGTTGGCGCGCGCGTTTCCTCGCGTTCTTCGAACGTTACTACGCGGAACGCGCGCGCACGGTTCGTTAGCGCGAACGCTTCTTCGCGACGGTCTTCTTCTTCGCGGCGGTTTTCTTCGCCGGTGCTGCGACCTTCTTGGCCGGGGCTTTCTTCGCGACGGCTTTTTTCGCGACGGTCTTCTTCGCAACGGCCTTTTTCGCCGTGCTCTTCTTGGCGCCCGACGATTTGCGCGCCGGCGTGCCGACGGCTTCTTTGAGCGTGCGGCCGGCGGTGAATTTCAGCACGCGCTTCGCCGGAACGTTCACCGGTTCGCCCGTCTGCGGATTGCGCGCGATGCGCGCGGCCCGATCGCGAATGCGGAACTGGCCGAACGGGGTCAGTTGGACTTTGTCACCGGATTTGAGGACGGTGGTGATCTTTTCGAGGATCGCTTCGACCAGTTCGGTCACCTGGCGGCGCGGAAGCTCGAAGTCGTCTGCGAGTTCTCGCACCAGTTCCGATTTCGTCATGGATTCCTTTCACGCGAATGAAAAAACGAGTATGAGAGCCGCCATTTTTCACCGGCGCGAACGGCGCCTCTATTCCGCGAAAAGTGCTTCGTTCGCACGGCCCCTCGCTCGACGGACGCGACGCGATTTCCTGGGATAATCCTTATGCCGATTGCGATTCTCGCGCGCGGACGAGCCGCACCATCGTCTCGTTGTACGGCGTCGGGACGGCCGCGCGGCGCCCGGCGGCGACGACCGCGCCGTTGATGTGCTCGATTTCGGTCGGTGCGCCGCTCGTGATATCGGCCAGCATCGAGTTGCGCATGCCGGCGGTCTGCTCGACGATGGCGCGCACGTAGGCCCACGGGTCATTGAACGGCAGCGCGATGCGCATCGCGCTCGCGACGGTCGCCGCTTCCTGAGCGAGCGATCGTGCGATTTCGCTCGCGTTCGGATCGTCGACGACGACCGAGTTGGTGCGATCGAGCAGCGTCGCGACGGGATTGATCGCCGCGTTGGCGATCAATTTTCCCCACAGGTGCGGCCGGATGTCATAGGCGACCGACGCCGGAAAGCCGGCTTCGGTGAGCGTGCGCGCAACGCGCGCGCAGACGTCGGGTGAGGCGCCGCCCGGGCCGAGGATCGTCGAGCCGGTGCCGACCGGCTGGGTCGCGCCGGGCGCCGTCGTGAGCGCCGCCTCCGTCGTGGCGCCGATCACGAGCGCGACGTTGCCGCCGAGCGCGGCCTTCACCGCGTCCTCGTTCGCGATGCCGTTCTGCAGCGAGACGATCGCGCACGACGGATCGAGATTGCGCGTGAACGGGCGCAATGCGCGCATCGTGTCCGTCGCGCGGATGAACAGGAAGAGGATCTGCGATGCGAAGAGATCGCGCGGCTGCGTGGAGATCGCGACCTTGCGCGGCGGTTCGTCACCGACGCGAAGACCCTCGCGCCGGATGGCGTCCACGGTCTCGCTCCGGATCTCGAGCATCGTCACGTCGTGATCGCGCGCGAAGCGGTAGCCGAAGAGCGTTCCGAGAGCGCCGGCACCGAGAATCCCAATGCGCATGACGCCCCTACTACCAAGGGGAAGCGCGCATTCCCGCGTCCCGGCGCCGAAACAGCCCGGCCGCGAGCACGCCGAAACAGAACCCGCCGATGTGGACGAAGTACGCCACGCCCGGGCTATCGTTCGCGACCTGCGCGGAGAGCTGGCCGAATCCGTTGGTGAATTGCAGCGCGGCCCAGACGCCGATCACCAGCACGGCCGGCAGCCGCAAGAAGAGCGGAAAGCATCCGATCGGCACGATCGTCCGAACGTTCGAGGTCGGATACGTCACGATGTATGCGCCCAGCACGCCGGCGATCGCGCCCGACGCGCCGATCGCGGGCAGGTGGCTGCCGGGCCCGACGGCGATCTGCGCCGCTTCACCGGCGATGCCGCACAGCAGATAGAACGACGCGAAGCGCAGGTGGCCGAACGACGCTTCGATCGTCGGACCGAACGCGAAGAGAAAGAGCATGTTGAAGCCGATGTGCGCGATGCCGCCGTGCAAGAACATCGCGGTGACGATCGTGAGCAGCGGCGAGGGCGGGCTCGGCGGCGGCAGCACGATGCCGTTCGTGATGTTGTAGGGCACGGCCGCGAACGCATCGATGAACGCCGACGGATCGGCGGCCGTGCACTCGCCCCAGAACGCGGCCACGTTCAGCGCGATCAGTAGCCAGACGACGATCGGTACGGTCGCCGACCGCCGGTCGTCGCCGAGCGGGATCAAAACTGCAGCTGCAGACCGAAAGCGGCGCGCCGGCCGGCGTGCGTGACGTCGCGCTCGCCGCCGAAGAGCTGCACGCCGTTCCCGACGTTGACGGTGCCGTACGCGTCGACCGTCGGGAAACGCAGGTCGTAGACGCGCGCTTCGACGCCGAAGATGCCGGGCGGCGTGTATTGCGCGAGGCCGCCGAGATTCGAGTACAGCATACCGCCGCCCACGCGCAGATACGGCGAGATGCGCTGTTCGAGCACGAAGTTGGCCGACGATTGCGGCGTGCCGACGTCGTTCGCGCCCGCCAGCAGCGAAAGATGACCCTGCGGCAGCAACTGCAGATTGAAGTCGGCCTGCGGCCCCGTATCGGGCGTCGCGAGCAAGGGCTGCGTGAAGTGCTGCGAATCGTAGGGCCCGAGTTCGGTGAGCCGGATCTGGAAGGCGACGAGATTCTTCACCGCGCTCGAGAGCTTCGCGCGGATCGCGTTGAGCGGCGCGGGCGTCGCGCCGGCGACCGGGCCGTTCGCGGCCGGAACGGCTTGGCTCAGCGGCGCGGTGCCCGCCGGCGCATACGGCGGCGGCGCACCGCCGGGAACGTGACCGTAGGGGGTCGTGCCCGATGCGGCGGGTGCGGGTGTCGCGTTCGCATCCACGCCGTACACGCTGCTCGTTGCGCCGAGTTGTCCCAGCAACGAATTGATCTTCTGCGTCGCCGCGTCGACGTTCGCGACCGTGTTGCGCAGCTGCGCTTGCGTCTGCGGGTTGCCGGTCACGTTGTGCAGATCGTCCGTGATCTCGCCGATGGTGGTCGCGGTGCGCGCGAGGCCGCGCGTCGTCTCGATCAGGTTCTTGTGCACTTCGGGGTTCGAGGCGAGGGCGCGCGCCTGATCGACGGTGTCGTTGAGCGCGACCGCCGTCGCGTTGAGTTGCGAGAGCAACTGGTTGACTTTCGGTCCGCCGGTCTTCACGTCGGCATCGAGTTGCCGGGTGATGTCGATCAGGTTGGCGCTGCCGGCGTTGAGCGCGATTTGCAGTGACGCGGTCAGCGCATCGACGCGGTCGGCGATCGCGTAGAGCCGTTTGGTGCCGTTGGTGGTGAGGTCGTTCGCGCCGTTGAGCGTCGACTGCAGGCTGTCGAGCAACTTCGGCTCGCGCGCTTCGAGCTCCGAGAGCATGCGGTCGAGCCGATGGACTTCGCCCTGGCCCTGTTCGAGCAGGTCGCTGAGGGTCGCGGGGTTCGAACCTTGCGGCTGCTGTTCGAGCGGGAGTACCTGGCGCGGCAACAGCGCGATCGCAGCCGGCGGCGCCGACGCGCCGACGACGCCGGGCGCGCTCTGCGACACGACCGGCGGCAAGATCTCCACCGTCGCATCGCCGGTGAGCGGTGCGGCGATCAGGAAGCGCGCGTCGCGCGGGATGTCGACGTTGTTGTTGATGCCGAGGAGCACCTCGACCGTGAAGTCTTCGGGCAGCAGACGCGTGTCGTTGACCACGCCGACGACGACGCCGCTTTCGTAGACGAGCGCGCCGCGATGCAGGCCGGCGGCCGACTTGAAGTGGACGCCGATCTGATAGCGGCCGCCCGTTCCGACGTTGCGAATCACGAGCAGGATCGCAAAGAGCGCGATCAGCCCGACCAGCGTGAAGATGCCCACGATCGCTTGACGGTTCATACGGCTAGATCGGGATCGGCCCGACTTCACTCCCTTGCAAGAATTGCTGCACGATGGGATTCGGCGAGTTGCGGATTTCCTCGCATGTTCCGTACGCGATGATCGCTCCCTCGAAGAGCATCGCGACGTAGTCGGCCATTTGAAAGATGCTCTCTAGATCGTGACTCACGACCACGGCCGTGCCGTTGAGGCGCCCGCGCAGGCGGACGATCAGATCGGTCAGCACGTGCGTGATGATCGGATCGAGCCCGGTCGTCGGTTCGTCGTAGAGCACGCAGTTCGGATTCGAGATCACCGCCCGGGCGAAGCCGGCGCGCTTGACCATGCCGCCCGAGAGCTCCGAGGGATAGCGGTCGATCACGTTGAGCAGCCCGACGCTCTCGAGCGTCTCGGAGACCATCGCGCGGATATCGCTCTCCGGCAGCTTCGTGTGTTCGCGTAGCGGGAGCGCGACGTTCTCGAAGATCGTGAGCGAGTCGAAGAGCGCGGCGAACTGGAACGAAAACCCGATCGTCTGACGGATCTCGACGAGGTCGCGCTCGCGCATCGAGCCGAGATCCTGGTTCTTGAGGAAGACGCGCCCCTCGTCGGGCCGCTTGAGCCCGTTGATCAACCGCAGGATCGTCGACTTGCCGGCGCCGGAGAGCCCGATGATGCACGTGATCGCGCCCTCGACGATGTCGAGCGAGAGATTCTGCATCACCACTTTGGCGCCGTAACGCACGCCGATGTTCTCCAGGCGCGCGTAGATCGTCGGCGGCGCCGTCACTGGAAGAGCACGTACGAGAGCGCGAAGTTGAAAATGAAGATCAAGATGATCGAGGTGACGACCGCACCGGTCGTCGATCGCCCGACGCCGGCCGCGCCGCCGCGCGTGCGCAACCCGTTGTACGAGCCGATCACCGCGATGATGATGCCGAAGATCACCGACTTGAGCAGACCCTTGAGCACGTCGCCGAACGGCAGCGACGCGCGCGCCGAATCGATGAACGAATCGTAGCTCACGTGCGCGTAGACCTGCGCGATGAACATGCCGCCGAGAATACCGACGATGTCGGCGAAGACCGTGAGCAGCGGCAGCATCACCACCATGGCGACGAGCCGCGGAACGACCAGCATCCGCACCGGTGAGAGCCCGAGCGACTGCAACGCTTCGATCTGTTCGGTGACGACCATCGAGCCGATCTCGGCGGAGATCGCCGCACCCGAGCGGCCGGCGACCACGACCGCCGAGAGCATCGGCCCGAGCTCGCGCGCCATCGTGAACGCGACGGCGCCGCCGACGAGGTTGCCGACGCCGTACTGCACGGCCTGGACCGCCGATTCGAGCGAGAACACCATGCCGGTGAAGAGCGAGGTGAGGATGACGATCGCCCACGACTGGACGCCGAGGAGATAGGCTTGGTCGATCGTCTCGCGCACGCGAATGCGCAGCCGTCCGATGAACCCGACGGACTCGCCGAAGAGCGTGGCGGCTCCGCCCGCGTACGAGAAGAATCCCGTGGTCGAGCGCCCGAGATCTTCGAGCACGTTCATCCGGGCGGCAGTTCCTGCAACAGTGCGAGGACGCCTTGCACCGCCTCGATGCGCTTCACCGCGACGCCGCGCTCGGCGGCGAGATTGTACTGGCGCTGATAGAGGTTCTCGAGCTCGCGATCGACGCCCGCCAGCTGCGCCGCGGCGTCGCGCGCGAAGCCCGTGAAGTAGGCGCGCACGGCGCGCGCGTAGGCCGCCACGTCGGCCGCCGAGGGCGTTCCGCCGGCGAGCGCCGCCGTGAACGCGGCCTGCGCGCGCTGCATGGCGCGATCGGTGATGTGGAAGGCGCCGACCCGTGCGGCGAGATCGCTCAGGCGCTCGTTGGACGCGAGCACCGCGTTACGCCACGGTGGTCGGGACGCCGAGCGCGCGCGTCTGCGCCTCGAAGAGCTCGCGGATGCCGCCCTCGGCGAGCGTCAGCAGCGCATCGAGCTCGGTGCGCGCGAACGGTTTGCCTTCAGCCGTGCCTTGCACTTCGACGAAGCCGCCCGCCGTCGTCATCGCGACGTTCATGTCGACGTCGGCGCGGCTATCCTCTTCGTAGGGAAGGTCGAGGACCGGCGTTCCGCCGACGATGCCGACCGATACCGCCGCGATCTGCCCGATCAGCGGCCACGCCTTCGCGTCGCTGGGGTTGAAGCGGCCGCGCAGCGCGAGCGAGAGCGCGACCCACGCGCCGGTGATCGAGGCGGTGCGCGTGCCGCCGTCGGCGCCGATCACGTCGCAATCGACGGTGACCATGCGTTCGCCGAGTTTGGCCATGTCGACGGTGGCGCGCAGCGCGCGTCCGATCAGCCGCTGGATCTCGTGCGTGCGCCCGCCCAATTTGCCTTTCGCCGCTTCGCGCTGCGTGCGCTCCACCGTCGCCCGCGGAAGCATGCTGTACTCGGCGGTCACCCAGCCCGTACCGCGACCGCGCATCCACGGCGGCACGCGGTCTTCGATCGTGGCCGCGCAGATCACGCGCGTGTTGCCGACCGAGATCAGCACGCTGCCCTCGGCGTTGGTCATGTAGCCGGGCTCGATCGTCACCGGCCGCAGCTGGTGCGCCGCCCGTCCGTCGGAACGCGCCATTACTCGACGGTCACGGTTTTCGCGATGGTTGCGTGCGCTTCGCGCCCGCAACGAGGACCGAGCGCCACACGTGGCGCCTTCGCAATCGGCAGCATTGGCTTCATTCGACGGTCACCGTCTTGGCGAGATTGCGGGGTTGATCGACGTCTTTGCCGTCGATGTCGGCGATGTGATAGGCCAAGAGTTGGAGCGGGATCACGTTGACGATGGGTGAGAGCATCTCGTCGACCTTCGGCACCCAGCAGACGTAATCCGCAATCGCCGCGGCTTCGTCGTCGCCGTGGTTCGCGACCAGGATGATCGGCGCTTCGCGAGCTTTGGCCTCGGAGATGTTCGAGAGCATCTTCTCGCGCACGCGTCCGTCGGTCACCACGCCGACCACCGGCGTGCGCGAGTCGAGCAGGGCGATCGGGCCGTGCTTCATTTCGCCCGCGGCGTAGCCCTCGGCGTGAATGTACGAGATCTCCTTGAGCTTGAGCGCGCCCTCGAGCGCCGTCGGATAGTTCACGTAGCGGCCGAGGAAGAGCACCGAGCGCGCCTTGCGCACTTTCTTCGCGATCTTCTTCACGTCGTCGCTGGCGTTGAGGGCGACGTCGATCGCCGCCGGCAACAGCCGCGTGCCCTCCGCGATCTCGCGCAGCCGTTCGAGCGGGGCCGACTTGCGCACGCGCGCGAGATAGAGCGCGAGCAGCGTCGCGGCGATCGCCTGCGACACGTAGGTCTTGGTGGCGGCGACCGCGATCTCGGGGCCGCCGCGCGTGTAGAGCGTGCCGTCGGCGAGGCGCGAGAGGTGCGAGCCGATCACGTTGCAGATGCCGATCACCGGCGCGCCGGATTCGCGCGCGATCTTCACCGCTTCCATCGTGTCGGCGGTCTCGCCCGACTGCGACATCGCGATGGTGAGCGTGCGCGGGTCCATCGCGCGATCGCCGTAACGAAACTCCGATGCGAGTTCCATCTCGACCGGGATCTTGCAGAGTGCGCGCATCAGGTACATGCCGACCATGCCGGCGTTGAACGCGGTGCCGCAGCCGGTGATCGAGATCTTGGTCATCGCGCGCAGCACGATCTCCTCGATCTTCAGTTCGGCGGCGAGTTGCACGTCGAGCGATTCGTCGATGCGTCCGGCCAACGTTTCTTTGATGACGTTGGGCTGCTCGAAGATCTCCTTGAGCATGAAATGCTTGAAGCCGCTCTTCTCCGCCGAGGATGCATCCCACGAGATCTGGCGCACGTCGCGCTCGATCGGTTTGCCGTCGAAGGCGGTGAGCGCGTAGCCGTCGCGCCGCACTTCCACGACCTCACCCTCTTCGAGCACGATCACCTTGCGCGTGTACTGCAGCATCGCGGGGATGTCGCTGGCGACGAACATCTCGTCGTCGCCGATGCCGACGATCAGCGGCGTCGCGCCGTTGCGCGCGAAGATCAGGCGGTCGGGCGCGTCGGAGGAGATCACGCCGAGCGCGAACGCGCCGTCGACCTCGGTGAGCGTGTGGCGCACCGCGGCGACCAGATCGCCGTTGTATTGCCGCTCGATCAGGTGCGCGAGCACCTCGGTGTCGGTCTCGCTCGCGAACCGGTGGCCTTCGTTGATGAGTTGCGCGCGTAAGGCGGCGTAATTCTCGATGATGCCGTTGTGCACGACCGCGAAGGTCGCGGAGCAATCGAGATGCGGGTGCGCGTTCTCATCCGATGGGCGGCCATGCGTCGCCCAGCGCGTGTGCCCCACGCCGACGTGACCGTGCAACGCTTCGCCGTTCGCGAGACGCTCGGCCAAACGCGCCAGCTTGCCCTCGGCTTTGGAACCAAGCAAGGCACCGCTATCGTCGATGACGGCGATGCCCGCTGAATCGTATCCGCGGTACTCGAGCCGTCCGAGCGAATCCATGATCACCGGCACGCTGTCGCGCGGGCCGATGTAGCCGACAATGCCGCACATGGTAGCGATAATGCGACATCGGGGGCGCGGGTTACTTGGCGCGCGCTACTTTATGCCTTCTTTGGTGCGCGTGTAGGGGATGCGGCCGTCGCGGACTTCGTTGAAGGCGGTCGAGACCGGCTTGTTCGGGTTCACACGATCGGTCAGCGGCGGCGCGCCGTTGTTGAGCTGCTTGGCGCGCTTCGTCACGACGTTGACGAGCGAGAATTTGGAGTCGACGTGGTTGAGCAGGCCGTCGAGATCGCCGAATACGGAATCACTCATTATGTTTCTTCGATTTCCTTGATGCGGGTATCGGGGTACCGGTGGATGCGCATGCGTTCCGCGCGGACGATCGCTTCGAGATCCTCGACCGCGACGTCGGGGTGGGCTTCTTCGTTGACGAGCAAGTAGTCGAAGCTGCGAACGTAGCGCAATTCCTCGTGAGCGATTGCGAGCCGTCGGGCGATGACATCGTTGGTTTCGGTTCGGCGCGCTTCCAAACGCGTTTGCAAGAGCGAGAACCGGTCGGGGACGATGAAGACCAAGACGGCGCCCGGAAAACGCTCCTTGATCGCAATGGCCCCGTTGACTTCGGGCTTCATGATGACGTCGTATCCGGCCGTCAACGCCTCGTCGATGAACGATCGCGGCGTGCCGTACAGATTGTCGTTGTAGATGCGATGTTCGAGAAAACCGTTGTCGGCGAGGCGGCGTTCGAACTCTTCCTTCGTGACGAAGAAGTAGTCCGTGCCGTCGCGTTCGCCCGGTCGCGGCGCCCGTGTGGTTGCCGAAACCGAGTAGAGAAGACGGTCGTGGCGCTTGCGCAGCCCGTCGACCAACGTATCTTTGCCGGCTCCGGACGGCCCCGACACCACGAACAAGAGACCCGGACCCGTCAGAATTGTTCTCCTCGCACCCGCGTGCCGGCCAACCAACGTGTTTTCACAGGGGAAGCGGGACAGTCCTCTGGGAACGCGCCGGTGCGATGTTCACCGACTGGATTCTGATCCGCCGGGTGGCGGCGGAGCTGGAACGCGAGCTGCGCGGCGCCCGCGTGGTCGATGCCGGGTTGCTCGACGACGGGCGATTCGCCCTGCGGTTCTCCGGCCGGCGCGGCCGCGGCGACGTGACGCTCGCGGTCGACCTCTTCGGTTCGCCGCCGCTGCTCTCGCTCGAGCCCGACGAACTCTCGCTCGGCGTCGACCCCGGCTGGACGCGCGCCGTTGCCTCGGCCCTGCGCGGGAACCGCGCGGGGGCCGTGCGCAGCCGCAGCGGCGACCGCGTGCTGGTGATCGACTTCGGCACCACCTCGCGTTTCGGCGTCGAGTCGGGTGCGAAGCTCGTGCTCGAACTGGTCCCGCGCTTCGGCAACGCCCTCGTGCTGCGCGACGGGCTCGTGATCGCCGCCGCCAAGCAATTCTCACCCGCGGAGAACGAGCAGCGCAGCGTCGGCGTCGGCGGCCCGTACCGGCCACCGCCGCTGCCGGAGCAGCGCCTCGACGAGACGGGCTTTGCCGCCGCGACGCAGTCGGCCGATCGCGCCGGGCTGGTGCGCGCGCTCGGGGCGGTGCGGCCGCTCGTGCCGCGCCTGCTCGCCGAGGCGTTCGTGGTCGAGGCGGAAGCGCTGCCGTGGCCCTCGCCCGGGCGTCGCGCCGCGTGGCTGATCGAGCGCGCGGACCGGCTGCTCTCGACCCTCGCGGGCAGCTCCGACGGCATCGGACCCGTCTACGCGTATCGCGACGACGGGCGCCTCGTGGCCGCGCACGTCGTTCCCTTGGCGCAGTTCGGCGCGCTGCGCCGCAGCGAGGAGCCCGCGCTGCTGCCGCTCCTGCGCGAAGCGCGCGCGGCGAGCGTGGGTCGCCGCTCGAGCGACGCCGGCGAACGGCGTCGCGCGGCGCTGGCCGGCCGGATCGCCAAGCGCCGTGCGGCGATCGAGGGCGAACTGGCGCAGATCGCCGCCCGGCGCGACGATGCCGCCGGGCGCGATGCGCTGCGTCTGGCCGGCGACGCCCTCTACAGCTACGGCCACCTGGTGCCGGCCGGCGCCGCGCAGTTCACCACGCCCGACGAGCCGATCCTGACGGTGGCGCTTGATCCGGAGCTGGACGCGCGCGCGAACGCCGCCCGCTACTTCGCCCGCTATCGCAAGGCCGCTGACGCGCTGCCGCACCTCGAAGCTCGGCTCGCGGCGCTCGAAGCGAAGCGCGACGCGCTCGACGAGCTCGCGTTCGAGACGGGGCGCGCCGACATCGCGACGCTGGCCGAACTCTCCGCGAGCCTCGACGACCTCGAGGGCCGCTCGCGGCCGGCGGTCAAGGCGCCGCCGCAGCGCGCCGCCCGCAAACCGCTGCGCATCGAACGCCCCTCGGGTGCGCGCATCTTCGTCGGCCGGTCGCCGCGCGAGAACGTCGAGGTGACGTTCCGGATCGCCCGCCCCGACGATCTGTGGTTCCACGCGCGCGGGATCCCGGGGTCGCACGTCGTGCTCCAGCCGCCGCCGGGCGGCGAGCCCGACGATGCGGATCTGGCCGCCGCGGCCGACCTCGCCGCGCGCCACAGCCGTGCCGCCCAGGCGGCGCGCGTCGAGATCGACTTCACCGAACGCAAATACGTGCGCAAGCAGCGCGACGCCGCGCCCGGCCTCGTCTGGTACACGAACGCCCGCTCGCGCACGGGCTTCCCCGAGGCCGTCGCCGAGCAGTAAAGCACCCTTGACATAGCGAGCCGCCCTTGCGTATCGTGATGTCAAGTTTCCTTGACTGCCGGGAGGATCTCGATGTTGGGGTGTTCGCCTTCGGAAAATGGCCCGTTCGTGCGCCGGTCGCTCGTCGTGCTCGGCGTCTACGTCACCGTGACCGCCGCGGTTGCGCTCGGTTTCATCGCGAAAGTCATCCCCGGTCCGCTGACGATTCCGGCGGCGCTGCTGCCGATCGTGCCGGCCGCCTTCTTCCCGTTCGTCTTGCTCGACAAGTTGCGCGACATGGACGAACTTCAACGCAAGATCCAATACGAGGCGATGGCGTTCGCCTTCGCGATGGCAGCGCTGCTGACGCTCTCGTTCGGGTTCTTGCAAGAATTCGCGAATTTCCCCGACGTGAATTGGGTGTGGGTCTGGCCGGTGATGGGCTTCCTGTGGATGATCGGGATCGTGCTCGGCCGCCGGCGGTATGCCTGAACGTGCGTAATCGGCTCCGCGAGCTACGCGCCGAACGCGCGTGGTCGCAGGCCGATCTGGCCGATCGGCTCGACGTGAGCCGTCAAACCGTGAACGCGCTCGAGGTCGAGAAATACGATCCGAGTTTGCCGCTCGCGTTCAAACTCGCGCGTCTCTTCGGGTTGCCGATCGAGGCGATCTTCAGCGATGAGTCGTCCGCGGACTGATCGAAGGCTGCGCGCAATGTTCGTTTCGTTGACGCGGTTCGGCGCGGGCGTTGCCCTCGCCGTGCTTGCGGCTGCGCCGTGCGTCGCCGCGCCCTTCTCCTTCGACACCACCCCGGGCCGGCTACCCAAGGACGTCGTGCCGCGCGACTATCGTATCGCGATCGTGCCCGACATCGCGAGCGGCCGCTTCACGGGGACCGAGACCGTCGTGCTCGACGTGCGCCGCACGGTTCGCACGGTGCGCTTCGACAGTCTCAACGAGCGCTTGCGCGACGTGCGCTTCGACGGCAAGCGCGTCGCGAGCGTGACGAGCAATGATGCGGCGCAGCTCACGACCGTGCGGCTCGCGCGCCCGGCGACGCGCGGCCGGCATACGCTCGCGTTCGCGTATGCGGGCCGGCTCGAGAACGAACCGCGCGGGCTCTTCGTGCAGACCTATACGCTCCCCGACGGCCGCTCCGCGCGGCTGCTCTCGACGCAGTTCGAGAGCATCGATGCGCGGCGCATGTTCCCGGGTTGGGACGAGCCCGCGTTCAAGGCGACGTTCACGCTCACCGCGACCGTGCCGGCCTCCTGGGCGACGATCGGCAACATGCCGATCGCGAGCCGCGTCGTGCACGGCCGTCGCGCGACGACGACGTTCCGGCGCACGCCGCCGATGTCGTCGTATCTCGTGGAATTCACGGCCGGCGACCTGACCGCGCTGCATGCGCCCAGCGGCGCGACCGAGATCGGCGTGTGGGCGGTGCGCGGGATGGCGAGCCAAGGCGCGTATGCGCTCGCGAGCGCGCAGACGATTCTCGCCGATTACGAAGCGTATTTCGGCACGCCGTATCCGCTGCCGAAGCTCGACCTGATCGCGGTTCCGGGCGGCTTTCCCGGTGCGATGGAAAATTGGGGCGCGATCACGTTCGATGCGAGCGTGCTGCTCGCGCCACCCGACGCGAGCATCGCGACGCGCCAAGCGATCTTCGGCGATTACCTCTCGCACGAGATGGCGCACTTGTGGACCGGCGACCTGGTGACCACCGCGTGGTGGGACGACATCTGGCTCAACGAGAGCTTCGCGAATTGGCGCTCGGCGTCGGAGACGGCCGAACGGCATCCGGAGTGGACGTGGTGGGAAGCGCAAGACGGCGACAAGGAGAGTGCGATGGACGCCGATGCGCGGCGCAGTTCGCATCCGCTCGTCCCCGCGCACCTCGACGAACGGCTCGCCGACGCGGCCTTCGACAGCGCCATCACGTATTCGAAGGGCCAAGCCTTCCTGCGCATGCTCGAAGCGTACCTCACGCCGGATCGCTTCCGCGACGGCATGCGCCGGTACATGCGCGCGCACGCGTACGGGAACGCGACGAGCGCCGATCTCTACGCGGCGCTTCATGCCGCAACCGGGCTCGACGTCGCGGCGCTCGCGCGCGGTTGGACCGAACAGGCCGGCTTTCCGCTCGTCTCGGTGCGTGCGACGTGCGATCCCTCCGGCGGGCGCACGGTCGTGCTCTCACAGCGCCGGTTTCTCGTCGGTGCGAGCGACCTCGATCACGCGCGCTGGCAGATTCCGCTCATCGTCCGCGCGGGCGACGGCGTGCCGCAGCGCGTGCTTCTGCGCGACGACGGGACGCGCATCGCGGCCGGACGCTGCGACGAACCGCTCACGGTGAACGCCGGCGGCTTCGGCTACTATCGCACGGCCTACGATGCGGCGACGCTCGCGCTGAACGCACGCGCGTTCGCGCGCTTCCCCGAACCCGACAAGATCGTGCTGCTCGACGATCAGTGGGCGCTCGCGGTGAGCGGTGCCGCACCGCTCGCATCGTATCTCGATCTCGCCGTTGCGCTGGGCGATGAGACGGACGAACGCGCCTGGGAACAGGTGCTCGGTTCGCTCGACGCGATCGCCGATGCCGAGCGCGGCACGCCCGGCGAGGCGGCGTATCTCGCGTTCGCGCGCGGCGTGGTCGCGCCGCTGGCCGCGCGGCTCGGCTGGGATCCCCGGCCGAACGAGCCGGTCGCCGATGCGAACCTGCGCCCGCAGGTGCTCGAGCACCTCGGCAATTGGGGCGATCCCGCGACGCTGGCGGAGGCGCGCACGCGGTTCGCGCGGCTCACCGACGGCGCCGGCGGCGGCGCGCCCGACCTGCGCGGCGTGATCGTGCGCCTGGTGGCGCGCAATGCCGACGATGCGACGTTCGAGGCGATCCACGCGCTCGCGCGCAGCGCCGCGAGCGACGACCAGCGCGGGATGTTGTACGGCGCCCTCATGGACGCGCGCGACCCGCGCCTTGCCGCACGTGCGCTGGCGCTCGCGGTCTCGCCCGAGATTCCGGCGTCGCTCGACGGCGATCGCTTCGGGTGGGTGCTCGCGGTCGCGCGCAACGCTCCGGCGGCGGCGTGGACGACGTTCTGCTCGCACGCGGGCCAACTGCTCGCGCCGCAAGGATCGACGGGGCCGGAGACGGCGGCGGCGACGTTGCCGGGGAGATTCTGGCGTGGCGTGCCGCTGCCGACGATCGCCGACTGGCTCGATGCGCACGAACCGACGGAACGCACGATCGGGATCCCGCGCGGCATCGAGCGCGCCGAAGATCTGATGATGCGCACGCCGCAACTGATCGCGGGCGCGAACGCCTACGTCGCCGGTGCCAGGTCCGGGACTTCGGCGCGGATATCGAGCAACTCGGGCATGGCGTCGCGGAAGGCGCCGACGATGCGCGGTTCGTAGCCGAAGCCCGCTTCTTTCTCGATCTGCTCGACCGCGATGCTCACCGATGCCGCCTCGCGCCACGGCCGGCGCGAGGTCAGCGCGGAAAACGCATCGGCGACCGCGACCACGCGCGCGAAGAGCGGGATCGCGACGCCCTGCAAGCCGATCGGATAGCCGGTGCCGTCGAAGCGCTCGTGATGGTAGTGCGCGATTTCGGCGGCCAGCTTCGCGAGCGGCGTGCCGAACGGCGCGAGGATGTCGACCGCGTCGGTCACGTGTTTCTTCGCGAGGCCGCGCTCGTCGCCCATCAGGCGGCCGGGTTTCAAGAGCACGCGATCCGGCATCGTCAACTTGCCGATGTCGTGCAGGCGCGCCGCCTGCGCGAGCTGCGAGCGCTCGATCTGCGAGAGCCCCATGCGGCCGGCGATCGCTTCGGCATAGAGCGCGACGCGGCGGCAGTGGTCGCCCGTCCGCGGATCGCGCACGTCGATCGCTTTCGCGAACGCGTCGAACGCCGAACGCTCGACGGCGAAGACCGCCTCGTTGAGGGCTTGTTGATCGGCTTGCGCCGCACCGGCCTTTGCCATCGAGTCGATGCGCGCGCCGCGCAGCGAGATCAAGTTGCGCGCGAGCGAGACGAAGGCGACCGGATCGACGGGCTTGTTCAAGAACGCCGACGCGCCGCGTTTGAGCGCTTCGCGCGTCAACTCCTTATCGGTCGTGCCGGTGATCATCACGATCGGCGTGTGCGCGAGTCCGCGGCCGCGCACTTCGCTGATGAAGTCGAGGCCGCTGAGCTCGGGCATGTTCTGATCGACGATGATCAGCGTCGGCTCGTTGTGCACGCACCAGTTGAGCGCTTCGCGCGAAGACGTGAAGCACACGGCTTCGGTCTCGGGGATCTGCGTGACGACCTTCGAGAAGACGGTCAGGTTGAGCTGGACGTCGTCGATGACGAGGATCTTTGCGAGCATGCGGGTGGTGTTGGTCATGCCACGCTCTCCCGGTACGCGGCGACCGCGCCGCGCAGCTGCTCGTAGGCGGCGTCGAGCGCATCGGCGTCGGCGGCGATTCCCTCCCAGGTGCCTGCGCGGGCGGCGGTCTCGATCCGGCCCGCGACCGCCGCGACTTCGTTGCCCCCGATGTTCGCGGAACTGCCTTTGATCGCGTGGGACGCGCGCATCACGGCGCCCAGATCTTCGCGGGCGATGCCCTCGCGCAAGGCGGCTTGGTGCGTGGCCCCGGTCTCCATCGCCGCCTCCAACAGGTCGGCGATGCCGGCCGTATCGTCTTCGAAAATCTCTTCAAGCCGTGAAATTTCCAGCGTGGGTGTATCCCGCATGATCGCCTGCTTCGACGTCACTCCCGGCGCTCCGCGAACATCGCGTCGCCAAATGAAAAAAATCGATAGTTTCGCTCGATCGCACACGCGTAGGCCGTCCGCATCCGTTCATAGCCGGTGAACGCGGCGACCAGTACCAAGAGCGTGGACTTCGGCAGATGGAAATTCGTCAGCAGCGCGTCGACGATACGGAACCGGAAGCCCGGCGTGATGAACAGGTGCGTCTCGCGCGCGCCGGCCCGCACGACGCCGTCGTCGTGCGCGGCGGCGCCTTCGAGGGCGCGCACCACCGTCGTGCCGGCGGCGACGATGCGACGGCCCTCGGCCTTCGCGCGCATGACGGCCTCGGCCGTGGCCGCGGGGATCGCGAAGCGTTCGCCGTGCATGCGGTGCGCGCTCAGCGGCCCCTCGCGCATCGGGCGAAACGTGCCGATCCCGACGTCGAGCGTGAGGCGCACGATCTCGACCCCGCGCTCCGCGATCGCGGCCAGCACGGCGTCGGTGAAGTGCAGCGACGCGGTCGGCGCGGCGACGCTGCCGGGGACGCGCGCGAACACGGTCTGATAGCGGTCGGCCCGCGCCGCGTCGCCTGCCCCGACGTAGGGCGGCAGCGGGACTTCACCGCTTCGTTCCAGGAGCGCCGCGAGGTCGACGTCGTCGTCGAAACGCACGACCCGCTGGCCGTCGGCGACGCTCTCGCCGATCGTGAGGCCCGCACCGTCGATCGTGAGGCGCGTCCCGGGCGGCAGCCGCTTCGAGGGCCGGGTCAGCGCGAGCCAGGCGCGCGCGTCGAAGGCGAAAGCGTCCCGGTCGGCCGGGCGCAGCAACAGGATCTCGCCGGCGCCGCCGCCCGGGCGTTCGAATCGCAGGCGGGCGGGAATCACGCGCGTTTCGTTGAGCACGAGCACGTCGCCGGCGCGGAGCAGGTCGGGGAACGCCGCGAAGGTGGTATCGCGCGGCGGGTCCGCGTCGAGCACCATGAGGCGCGCGGCGTCGCGTCGATCGGCCGGGGTGCGCGCGATGCGCTCTTCGGGCAGCGCGTAGTCGAACGCGCCGCTCTCGGTCAGATCTTCTCGGATCGTTGTTTTTCGAAGTCCAGATAGGTGGCGATGCGATGCGTCTCGTCGGGCGGCACGTCGAGGAACTGCATCCCCACCTGGAACTGCGGCGGCGCGCCGGGACGCGGGCTCTGATCCATCTTCACCCAACGGACCTCCGCCTTGAGGGTGAGGTGCGGCGTGTCTTTCATCGTGATGATCCAGCGCGTTCCGCGCGAGAGATACTCGGTCGTGATCAGTCGCGCGCCCGTCGCCGAAATGTCGGCGATCGATGCGCGGAACAGGGTGAACGTGAGCTTCTCTTCGACCGTGACCGGAATGTATTTCCGGAGCCGGAGGGCACCTTGCGCTTTGCGCTTGTCGGTTTCAGCCACCGGTCACCGTGGTGCCGGGAAAGTAGTGGGCCAGGATCGTCGCTGTATCGGCACCGGCCAGAGCCATCCCGCGCGCGCCCCACTGACAAAGCCCCACCCCATGCCCACGTCCCGATCCTTCGATACGAACGAACGGGACCGCCTGCGTTGGTTCGACCGTGACGCGATGGAGCCACGTGCTGCGCACGACGTCGGTGCCCCAGCGCGTGCGCAACTCGCCGATGGGCAGCGTGACGGGTGGTCCGTCGCCGCTCTGCAGCGTGGCGGTGCGCGGACGGCCCGACGCGTCGGGATCGCCGACGTCGACCGCGACGAGGTCGCCCGTCAACTTGTCGGTGAGCGCTGCGCGGGCGCGCTCGAGCGGGAGCGTGCGCACCCAGCGAAACTCGGGCGAGTCGGCGCAATACGGGTCGGCGACGCCGCGCAGATACGGTAACGCGGTGTGGCCCCACACCTCGAATGCGTCCTCGGTGTGACCGCCGCAGCACGAACTGTAGAACGCGTTCGCCGGACCGCCCGCGTAGCTGAGCGTCATCCCGCGCGTCGCGTCGACGGCGGCGTTCGTCGCCGGCCGTTCGGCGGCCGGACCGCCGTAGCGCTGATCGCTTTCGGTCGTGACGATGTCGTAGCCGCGCGCGAGCGACTTCTTCTGCACCGCGTAGGTGCGCGCGAGGATCGCCTGCGCCTCGAGCGCGGCGGCCGGCCAACTCGCTGCGGCCTCGAGCGCGATCACGCCGCGCAGATACGTCTCGACGTCGAGCGTCACGATGCTGCCGTCGGTCGCGCCGACCCGGATCAGCACCGGCGAGCCGGCACCCGGCGTCGGCACGGCGCCGGGCGCGGGGGTCTCCCACACGTCGAGCCCGCCCGTCGCGACGAGCAGTCCCTTGAGGAATGCGGCCCGCGCGATCACGGGAAGAGGCCCGGCTGATCGGCCGGGAGGGATGCCTGCAGGCCGAGGTGCGCGAGCGCGGCGGCGGTCGTCTTGCGACCGGCGGCGGTGCGTTGCACGAAGCCGATCTTGAGCAGGTAGGGTTCGACGACGTCCTCGAGCGTCTCGAGATCTTCGGTCAGCGTCGCGGCGATCGCGTTGATGCCGACCGGACCGCCGCCGTAGCCCTCGGCGATCGTGCGCAGGTAGGCGCGGTCGAGCCGGTCGAGCCCGCGTTCGTCGACGCCCTCGCGGCGCAGCGCTTCGTCGGCGACCGCCGCCGTGACGATCCCGTCGGCCCGCACGTCGGCGAAGTCGCGCACGCGGCGCAACAGCCGGTTCGCGATGCGCGGCGTGCCGCGGCTGCGTTCGGCGATCGTCTGCGCGCCGTCGTCTTCGATCCGCACGTCGAGCACGCGCGCGCTGCGCTCGACGATCTCGCGCAATTCCGCCGGCTCGTAGTAGTCGAGGTGGTACATCAACCCGAAGCGGTCGCGCAGCGGCGCCGAGAGCATGCCCGCGCGCGTCGTCGCGCCGACCAGCGTGAAGCGCTTGAGCGGCAGCTTCAGCGTCTTCGCGTACGCGCCGCGATCGACGACGAAGTCGATCTGGAAATCTTCCATCGCCGGATACAGATATTCTTCGACCACGGCGCCGAGCCGGTGGATCTCGTCGATGAAGAGGATGTCGCCCGCTTCGAGTGCGGTGAGGATGCCGACGAGGTCCTTGGGCTTCTCCATCGTCGGCCCCGACGAACCGTGCAGCGTGCCGCCGAGTTCCTTCGCGATCAGGTTCGCGAGCGTCGTCTTTCCGAGCCCGGGCGGACCCGAGAAGAGCACGTGCTCGAGCGTCTCGCCGCGCCGCTTCGCCGCGTCGATCGCGATGCGCAGATTCTCGACGATGCGCCCTTGGCCGACGTAGTCGCCGAACGTGCGCGGACGCAGCGTCGCGCCGTACACCGCGTCTTCCATCGTGCCGTCGGCGTCGATCACGCGCTGCGGCTCGCGCAGCTCCGCATCATCGGGCCCGACGATCTTCTTGCGAATCTCGCTCACCGCCGCGCGGCCTCGCGGTTGCGCTGACGGTAGATTTCGGCGAGCAGCGTTTCGGCGTCGGCGACGTTCGGCGCGGCGGCCAGCGTTTCGGCGATCATCGCTTCGGCTTCGGCGCGGCGGTAGGCGAGTTGCAGCAGCACCGCGAGGGCTTCGGTCGCGAAGTCCGGCATCGCGGCGGGTTCGGGCGCGCGCACGGGCGCGTCTTGGATCAACAGGAAGCGGCCCACCTTGCCCTGGAGCTTGGCGACGATGTCGCGCGCCTTCTGCTGGCCGATGCCCGGCAACGTCTTGAGGAACGTGTGGTCGCCGTCGTCGATCGCGCGCGCGATGCGGCCCATCGGTGCGGAGAACGCGCGCGACGCGGCCTTCGGCCCGATGCCCGCCACGCTCAGCAGCGCTTCGAAGAATTCGCGCTCGACCGCGTTGGTGAACCCGAAGTACGCGTAGCGCCCGCTGTTGCCGTCGATCGCGAGTTGCGCGTAGATCTCGAGCGCGATCGCGGCGCCGCGCGCGACGTCGATCTTCGCCGCGATGCTCGGCGGAACGACCACGTCGTAGGTGAGTCCGCCGACCTCGATGCGGACGATCTCGTCGTCGCGTTCGAGCAGCGTCCCGGCAATGCGCGAGAACACGGCGTCAGGTGCGTCCGAGGGCGGCGATCGGCGTGCGGGCGCGCAGACCGAAGACGAGGGCGAGTGCGAGCGCGTCGGTGACGTCGTCGGGATCGGGCGCGACGTGCAGGCCGAGATGGGTGCACACCATCGCCTTGACCTGCAGCTTGCGCGCCGATCCGTGACCGGTGAGGGCGCGCTTCACGGTGACGTGCGAGAGTTCTTCGAAGGCGACCTCGCAACGGCCGGCGGCGAGCGCGATCACGCCGCGCGCGTGGCCCATCAACACCGCGGTCGGCGGGTGTTTGGGCGCCGACCACAGCTCTTCCACCACCATGCAATCGGGGCGCGTCGAGCGCACGACCTCGAGCATCGCATCGTGCAACTGCGCGAGGCGCCGCTCGAGCGTGAGCGTGGTCGCCGGCCGCAACACGCCGCCCTCGATCAAGCGGAACGACGCGCCCGCCGTCTCGACGACGCCGTAGCCGGTGGTGCGCAGGCCCGGGTCGACGCCGAGGATGCGCACTACGGCGACCCCGCCGGATGGTAGTAGATCTCGACCGCTTCACCCGGCCGCAGCGATGCGTTCGCTTCGGGTTCGGTACGCGCGACGGTGCCGGGGTTGCCGTCTTGCGTGATCGCGACGTTGCCGACGTTGTAGCCGTTGGTGAGGAGCGCCCGCTTCGCGTCGTCCAGCGTCTGGTTCGTCACGTCGGGTACCGTGCCCGACACGGCGATGCTGAGCGTGACGGTCGAACGCCGAGGCACGGTCGTGTTGGCCGCCGGATCCTGCGCGATCACGTTGCCGTTCGCGTTGGTCGGATCGACGACGTACTGCAAGCGCGGCTGCAGGCCCATCTGCGCAACGAGCGCCGCCGCATCGGCGGGCGAACGGCCGCTGCTGTCGGGCACGGCGACGAGCGCGGGGCCGGTGCTCACCGTGACGCCGACCGTCGCGCCCGGGTCGACGTTGGTGCCGGCCGAGATCGCCTGCGAGACGATCGTGTTGCTCGGGATCATGTCGTTCGCGGTCTGCTGATCGACGTTGATCTTCACGTTGCTGCGCGCAGCGAGCGCGCGCGCGGCCTCGAGCGTGAGCCCGACGAACTGCGGCGCGGCGACGGGCGCGCTGCCGCGCGACACGACGAGCTCGATGGTGCTGCCCTCGGGTGCGCGATCGCCGACGCCCGGGTGCATCGCGACGACGGTGTCCTTCGGGGCGTGCGCGTCGTAGCGCGTCGTGACGTGCGTCTTGAACTTCGCGTTGGAGAGCGCGCGTTGCGCGTCGCCGACCGTGAAGCCGCTCACGTCGGGAATGTTCGCGAGCGGCGGTCCGCTCGAGACGAACAGCGTGACGCCCGCACCGCGCGCGAGCTTCTGGCCGGCGGCGGGATCCTGGTGCACGACGCGATCGACCGGCACGCCTTCGCTCGGCTCGAGCGTGACGTTCGGCTGAAGGCCGGCGGCGACGATCGCCTGTTGCGCTTGCGTCGCGCTCTGGCCGGTGAAGTCGGCGACCGCGATGTCGCGCGGCGGACCGATGCCGTGCACCAGCGCATACCCGGCGACGACGGCCAGCACGAACGCCGCGATCACGCCGACGATCCAACGCGGATCGAGGCCCTCGCGCCCGTGGTCGTCGTCGTCTGCATCGAGCACCTCCGTCGCCGCGGCGGCGGGGCGATCGGGTGCGGCGGAGCGGCGCGGGGGCGGCTGCGGCGCGCGCACGGAGCGGAAGCTCGAGGTCGGATCATCGCCGAGCGCGCGCGCCGCGACGCCGACCGTCACCGTCGGTTGTTCGCGCGATTCGCGCAGCGCGCGGCCGAGCTCGGCTGCCGACGCGAAGCGATCCTGGGGCTGCTTCTGCAGCAACTTCTCGATGATCGACGCGAGCGCCGGGCTGATGTGCAACGCGGCCGCATCGAGATGCGGCACGGGTTCGGTGACGTGCTTGAGCGCGACCGCGACCGGCGTCTCGCCGCTGAAGGGAAGACGTCCCGCCACCATCTGATAGAGCACGACGCCGAGCGAATACAGATCCGAGCGCTGGTCGAGTTCCTTGCCCTGCGCTTGCTCGGGGGAGATGTACGCGACGCTTCCCATCACCATGCCGGGCTGCGTGACGCCGATGGAATTCTCGGCGACCGCGCGCGCGATGCCGAAGTCGCCGAGCTTCACGACGTCGTCGTGCGTGACGAGGATGTTCGCCGGCTTCACGTCGCGATGCAAGAGCTGCTGACGATGCGCGAAGGCGAGGCCCGCGGCGACCTGCGTCGTGTAGTCGATCGCGACGGATTC
>Ga0116229_10002442_pt1 | contig 30042 bp, 33 predicted proteins | sample S1TSphgellanicum_3_FD_87313 | JGI IMG/M metagenome (GOLD analysis project Ga0116229, IMG submission 87313) | Host-associated microbial communities from peat moss isolated from Minnesota, USA - S1T2_Fc - Sphagnum magellanicum MG | ecosystem: Host-associated > Plants > Peat moss > Unclassified...
AATACTGGATTCCAGCGGAGGACCTGCACACGTTCAACGAAAACATCGTCGGCGAGATTCAGGTGATCAGGGAGTTTCGTTAGCCTGCATTGGCTGGAAATGGAGCGGGCGATGGGAATCGAACCCACGGCTCAAGCTTGGGAAGCTTGGGTATTACCATTATACGACGCCCGCTACTCTCTTGATTCTAGTCGCGTTCCGCGAGGTCGGCAAATTGCTGTGCATCGTGCCTACCGCGTGCCCGCGGTCATAGCGTCAACGGCGCCACATCCCGCGTCCAGCCGAAGGGGTCCGGCGCGCGCCGCTCCTGAATCGCGAGCAACGCCTCGCGGAGTTGCGCGGCAACCGCATCGATGCGCATCGGCAGGTACTCTCGGCGATCGCGATCGGTCAACAATCCGATCGGACTCACGATCGCCGCCGTGCCGCAGGCAAAAACCTCGCTGCATTCGCCGCTCTGGATTTGCGCCAGCAATTCATCGAGCGCCATGACGCGTTCGTGAACGGTATGACCCAGATGCCGCGACAGCGTGATCAACGAGTCGCGCGTGATGCCGGGGAGAATCGCGCCGTCGAGTGCCGGCGTGTGCAGTTCGTCGTCGATCACGGCGAATATATTCATGCCGGAGAGTTCTTGAATGTAGCGCTGCTCGCGCGCATCGAGCCAAAGGGTCATGGTGAGTCCGCGCGCGAGCGCAGCGCTCGACGCCCGCAGCGATGCCGCATAGTTGGCCGCAGCCTTGGCGGCGCCGACGCCGCCGACCGCCGCGCGCACGTCATCGCGTTCGATCGCCACGCGCATGGGCCCGGAGGAGTAGATCTCGACCGGATTGGCGATCACCATGAAACGGAATGTCGAGGAATTGCGCAACATGTATCCCGCCTCGGTGCCGAACAGAAACGGCCGCAGGTACAAGGAGCGGCCCGATTCACGCGGAATCACTCGGTGGCAGCTGCCGACGACCGCATCGAGAGCCTCGAAGAACAGGTCCTCAGGCACGGGCGGCATCGAGAGCCGCTGCGCCGAGCGCGTCAGGCGCTGCCAATTATCGCGTGGGCGAAACAGGTTGGGCCCGGACTCGCCCACCCGGTAGGCTTTCAACCCCTCGAACACGAGTTCGGCGTACTGCAGCACTCTGGCCCCGGGCAAGATGTCGATCGGCCCGTAAGGAACCAGCTCTCCGGCGCTCCAGCCCGATTGCGACCATTCGGCCGAGAACATGACCGGCGCCGCAACCGACCCGAACCCCAGGGTCTCGGGAAGCTTGAAATTGCGCAGCGCCTCGGCGACCCCGGGCGCGATGGCGTAGTTTGCCGGACTAGCGGCGCAAGTAAGCATCGGTACCCGCCAGCCAATCCTGCCGTGGCGGATTGAACACATCGACATCCAAAGTATCTTCGAGCGCCAGCGCGCTATGCGGCAAATTCGAGGGAATCACCAGCACCTCCCCGGATCGCACGATCAATTCTCGCTCACCGTCCGCACCCAGCCAAAACTGCAGTGCGCCTTCGAGCACATAGGTGATTTGCTCGTTCTCGTGCCAGTGCCTCGGCACATCATCGCCCTTCTTGAAATACACATGGGCGATCATCATTCGATCCCCCGTGATCAAACGCCGGGTGAGGCCCCCCTTCAATTGCTCGGCGGGCAACTCCTCCCACCGGTAATGCGTGGCGTTGTTTGCGGCCACGGAATTCATCGCTGCTGCGGTATTCAATGCGAAATCCTCGAATTAGCGGAATTTATCGTCGATCTGCAAATCGAGCGCGACCGCATGACGGTTGGTCTCGTTCGCGAGCCCGATGATGGCCACCAGCTCAGCGTGCTGTTCGGGAGTCATCCCCTTGGCGCGGGCCGCGGCGCCGTGCGAGGCGATGCAGTAGCGGCAGGCATTGGTCACACTGACCGCGATGTAGATCATCTCCTTGGTGAGCGGATCGATCACGCCCGGACCCATGACTTCCTTGGCGTTCGCCCACATCCGTCTCAACGTCGGCGGATGATGCGCGAGAACCTTCCAATAATTGTTGACCCAGTCCGACCGGCGGGTCGCCATGATGTCATCGTACACGGCACGCACCTCGGGCGTGGCATCCGCATACTCGATCGGGACTCGAGTCGCGGCGGGCGTCATGGCACCACCGCAATCACGCGCGCCGGAAAACCGGAGCCATTCTCCACTTTGGGAAAGGTTATCCAGATGATCCCACCCGACTCGGGAACCTGGTCGAGATTGGCCAGCAATTCGATTTGATAGTGATTGGTGCCGAGAATGTACGACTCGAGAGAATAATCGTCATGCGTCGTCGCAGCCCCCGGATCCGTGTCGGTGGTCTCGTGGCCCGACGCGGTGATGCCGCGGTCTTCGTACAGGAGTTTCAAGACCGGCTTGCTCCAGCCCGGGTAATGGAACACGCCGGCGGCATCCTTGTTCGCAAGCGCCGCATCGTCCGGCCAGCGTTTCGACCAATCGGTGCGCATCGCCACGAAAGCGCCGCGGGGAATCCGGCCGTGGCGCTGCTCCCAGGAACGAATGTCATCCAACGACAGCACATAGTCCGGATTCTTGGCGACCTTCTCATGTACGTCGATGACCACCAACGGCATCAGCATCTCCTTCGGATCGATTTGATCGACCGTATGCAGGCCGGTATGGAAATGTGCGGGCGGGTCGACGTGCGTTCCCCACTGGCCGATGTGACAATATTCATTGATGCGAAACCCGTCCTTGTCGACCGTATACAAGGTTTTCACGGTTTCGTTTGGAGCGCCCTTCCAATGCGGAATGCCGGGCGCGAAGCTGTGCGTCAAATCGATGAAGCGATGCGATTGAATAACCGCCAACGCATCGGTGAGCGATGCGGGGGCGGTTTTCTCGGCCCCAGACGCCCACGGCGACAATGCCAAAGCGACGGCGGCGGCAAGCCACTGACGAGCCGTTTGCATACCCTATCCCCTTCGATGATCTGACCGTCCCACGACTCTCAAGCTTAATGTGCTTGACGGTCATTGCGCCACTGGCGTGACGTTCGCCAGCGGCTCAGGCATCACATATGAGCGGCCACCGGGCGTGGGAGGGTCAAAAGGCGACGTAGGGTCCGGTTCCGACGGATGTCGTTTCATCCTCCAAAGCCGTCGCCACGCGGCGTCCGTAATAGAAGGCCAAGCCGAAGTCGAAGCTGTCCGCCACAGGATTGGTTCCCGCGAGCGTCGGGAATACCGTAAAAGTCGGATTAGTGTTCCCCAGCGTTTCCGCATTGTCGACGGTGAAGTCCACCGTGCTGGTGACGCTATTGACTCCTTGCAGCGTGACCGTCAAGTCGAGGCTGGTTGCCGGACAATAGAATCCCGAATAATCCGTGTCGGTGCACACCGGAATGTCGGCATCGGTGAAATAGATGCCGTTCGAGCCGCTGTCGATGAAACTCTGGCTCAAGGCGGCCGGATCGCCGTTGAAGGACGCCGTCAGGTAGCCGGAACTAGGATCGACGGTCAGCACGGTTTCGCTGCCGGACACGTTGTTCGACTCCGTGTCGATCCCGAATATCAGCGAACCCGTGAGGGTTGCGGCCCCCTCCTCCGCCACGCTCGGCAAGTCGATGATGGTACCGTTGTTATCCGTGGCGAATAATGCCACGGGATTCTGGACCTGATTCGCCAGCGGTACCGTCGTGCCCACGCACTGCGTGGAAGAACACCCGTAGTAACTGGCAGGTTCCACCGTGGCCACGCAATCCGAGCCGCAATCCTGTTTGAATACGCCGATTCCCAGGATGCCATTGGCGCCGAACGCCGTAACGGTGTCTTCCTCGCTGCCGCCCGACGCGGAACAGTCCGCGGGAATCGTCGGAAATCGCGAGTCCCCGATCAACTGTATCGGAACGCTGCTGGCGGTTTCGCCCGCGATTTGCACGTCCACCGCCGCGATCGGGCCCCAGCTATAGCCATCTGCGAATACAGTGCACTCCACCAGGGAGTTGCCTACGGCCGCCGACGCCACGGGCAAGGAGAGCGTCAAAACCGAAGAGAGGATACGCAAACCGTACGAACCCGTATCCACCTGAATGTTGTCGATGGTTTGGCAGTTGGAGGTGCTGCCGGGTAAGCACACGGTGACGGACGTATACAAGGTGTTGACTGTATTATTGGCGGGCCCGGAATTCGCCACGACGCTCGCCACATTGGCCGCCGTGGTGGCGGTGCTTCCGCTGCCGGAGCCGCCACCCGACAGCCCGCTGCTGCCTCCGTCCCCGCCGCCGCAGGATAGCAATGAGGCCCAGGCAGTGGCGCAGACTCCGAGACGCAGCGCCGCAAGCCACCTACGGATGCCCAACTCGCCGAGGTCGGCGCTCGTCCGCGTCGCACTCATCAGTGTATATCTCCGAGACTGACGCCGCTGGGAATGGCTTGCGGTAGATACGCTCTTCCGGAGAGGGCTCGCATATGCCCGCTGGTTTGCACCACCAGATCCGCTTTTCGGATTTGCAGATGAGTGTGGTCAGAGTGCACTGTCCTCGCCGCTTGCGCCGCCGACGTCGCCGCCGCGTACTCATCGAAATACTGTCCCATGGCCTGGCGCAAATTCGGCACCCGCGGACCGCTCCATACGACCGCGAACACCTTGCCGTCGGCGCCCGAGAATTCCTTCAACACGCTTCCCGAGGGCATCTGAATTTCGTGCAGTCGATAGCTCGGGAGTTCAGTGACCTTGATCGAGGCATTGAATTTTGCGCCGTCGGTTTGCACCGAGGCCTCCGGTTCTCCCAACGTCGCTGATGCGACGCACGGGCAGAGGGCAGCGGCGAACGCGAGCGCGCGGAACCAGCCGTCCTTGAAATCGATGGTTGAGCGAGGTCGTCGCATCGGGGGAGTCCTCTTGATACCCAGTGCTTGGAGCGACCGCAGGATGTTTGGTTCCGCATTCCAGACACTTGTTTCGCGCCAGACCCTTGTGTCGCGACTCGCGTGTCGGGTTTCGGCGACTAGCCCCGACACGCTGCACGGTGCCCGCTCATTCTTTGAGCGGCGGTTTCGCGCGATACTGTCCCTGCAGCGCCAGCATCCATCCGGGGTACTCCGGCGGCAATGCGCTCACCTCGTCGAGCAATTTGATCTCATCTTCAGTGAGCACGACGCGGGTCGCCGCGATGTTGTCGCGCAATTGATCCATGGTCTTCGCGCCGATGATCACGCTGCTGACGAACGGCTTGCTGAGCAGCCAGGCGAGCGCGATTTGCGCCACGGACACCTGACGTCGTTCGGCCGGCGCGCGCATGGCATCCACGCACCTGAAGGCACGCGCCTTGTCGACGACCGGAAAATCGAACGTCGATCGCCGCGCACCGGCGGGACCCTTGTCCTCGCGGTCCTTGTACTTGCCGCTCAGCAGGCCGCCCGCGAGCGGGCTCCACACCATGAGACCCAATTTTTGATCCTGCAGGAGCGGGACGATTTCCCGTTCCAGATCGCGCCCGGCGATGGTGTAGTACGCCTGGACGCTGACGAACTTGGGCATGCCGAGGCGTGCGGAAATGCCGAGCGATTTCATGATTTGCCAGGCGGCCAGATTACACAGGCCGATGTATCGCACCTTCCCAGCGCGCACCAGATCGCTCAGCGCGGACAGGGATTCCTCGAACGGCGTCAATGGATCGAAGCCATGGATCTGATACAGATCGATGTAATCGAGTTGCAGGCGCTTCAGGCTCGCATCGACCGCATTGAATATATGGTGCCGGGACTGTCCGCGGCCATTCGGCGTCTCGTCCATGGGGCCCGTGGACTTGGTGGCGATGATGAGATCCGCGCGCGGCAACCCCAGAGTTTTCAGCGCCTCACCCAGCAATGTTTCGGACTTTCCCAGCGAATACACATTGGCGGTATCGATGAAGTTGATGCCCGCCTCGACGGCGAACTTGACTTGGGCGTTGACGGCGTCCTGCTGCAAGCTGCCGATGTTCTCCCAGATTCCCTTGCCACCGCCGTAGGTCATGGTGCCGAGGCACAACTCTGAGACGTACAAACCGGTCTGTCCGAGTAGGTGATAGCGCACGACTCTCTCCTGATAATTGAAATGGGCCCGTGCTTGAAATAGGCCGGTCGTTGTGAAGGATCCGAATGGTGATCGGTGGCGCAGCTTACAATGAATCGGCTAGATTTGATGCCGGACACGATTCTGATCCGTGACGGTTATCGGCCCGTTCAGGGTTATTGGGCGGTTCACAGTTCTTGACCCGTTCTTGACATGGAATTCCTCGAGCGCACCGGAATGAATTCAAGTGACCGGTGTCCCACTCGAGGCGCCAATTGATCTCTTGGGAGTTGCACGTGAAGAAACTCGTATGGACCCTCCTCACCATCGCCGGATTGTCGGTCACGGGCTGCAATCTGGGCACCAAGTACTCGGTGGGAGGAACCCTCACCGGGTTATTGGGCACCGGACTCGTGCTGCAGGACAACTCGGGCGACAGCTTGACCCTCGACTCGAATGGCGCATTCGCCTTCAGCGATGGCGTCAAGAATGGGGATGCCTACTCGGTCACGGTCGCGACCCAGCCTTCCAATCCGGCGCAAACCTGCACGGTCCGCAACGGTTCCGGCACCATCGACAAGGCGGCCATCACTCACGTGATCGTCTCGTGCACGCAAGCCGGGCAATTACTTTATGCGGCGAACCAGCTCTCGAACACTCTATCGGCCTACATCATAGACGCCAGCGGCGAGCTCATTGCCGTCGACGGCTCGCCGTTTGCCGATGCGGGCACGAGTCCCGTGGCGCTGACCGTCGACCCCAACGGCGAGTACCTCTACGTCGCCAACAACGGGTCGAATGACGTATCGGTGTACTCCATCGATGCGAGCACCGGTGTGCTCACGGAGGCGGCGGAACCGGCCGCAACCGGCAGCGGCCCCAATGCGGTCGTGGTCGACCCCACGGACAGCTATCTCTATGTCGCGAACTTCGCCTCCAACAGCGTATCGGCCTATTCCATAGCCAGCGGCGTATTGACCGCACTCCCTGATTCGCCCTACGCAACGGGCAGCGAGCCCGCGTCGCTGACAATCGATCCGAACGGCAATTTTCTATACGTGACCAATTTCGGCGACGGCACGGTGACGGTATTCGCGATCGATTCCACCACCGGGGCTCTCACCGGCATTTCCGGGTCCCCGTTCACCGCCGGCTCCGGCCCGCTCTCGATCGCCGTCGATCCCACGGACACCTTCGCCTACGTGGCCAACCAAACGGGCGACAGCATTTCCGAATATTCACTGAACCCCACGACGGGAGCGCTGACGGCGGTGTCCGGATCGCCGTTGGGCACCGGGTCGCATCCCGAATCCCTGGCGGTGGACCCCGCAGGTCGCTTTGTCTATGCCGCCAATGTCACCGCGGCGAATCATGTCGCCGCCTATTCCATCACCCCGACGAGCGGTGCCCTGACCTTGTCCGGCACACCAACCGCCGCGGGCACGCTGCCGATAAGTCTCGCCCTCGACCCATCGGGCCTGTTCGCCTATGTCGCGAACGATGACTCCAACGATATCTCCGTTTATGCCGTCGATGTCACCACCGGCGTGCTGACGCCGGTCACGAGTTCGCCTTTCGCCACCGGCACCGAACCGCGCGCGCTCGCCGTTCACTAAGACTGCGCGAGCTCACCGGACGGGGCTGTGCGAGACGGGTTATAGTAGGGGGTCGCCCAATAAATCCACGCTGACTAATCCAAGGATCGACGCCAGATGAGCATCAGTGATGTTACCGCCGGCAAGAAGGCCCCCCAGGAATTCAATGTAATCATCGAGATTCCCGCCAACGCCGATCCGATCAAGTACGAAATAGACAAGCAATCCGGCGCGCTGTTCGTGGATCGATTCATGATGACCGCGATGCACTACCCCGCGAACTACGGCTACGTGCCGCAAACCATCGCCGACGACAACGATCCGGTCGACGTGTTGGTGCACACGCCGTTTCCCTTGCTGCCGGGCGTCGTGGTCCGCTGCCGCGCCTTGGGCGTACTCCAGATGGACGATGAAGCCGGCAGCGATGCCAAACTATTGGCGGTCCCGGCGGACGATATCTGTCCGTTGTTCGAGCATTGGAAAACGATTGCGGATGTGCCGGAAGTGCGGCTGCGGCAGATTCAGCATTTCTTCGAGCACTACAAGGACCTCGAAGCGGGCAAGTGGGTCAAAGTGGTCGGCTGGGCCGGCGTCGACGACGCCCATACGGAGATTTTGAACGGCATGAAGCGCTACGGCGCCGACAAAGCGGCTCCCAAAAAGCCCTGAATCGAGAAACGACCGGCCGGCAGGAAGGCGGCGCCGCGGTGGTGCGGCGCACTATCGTCCCATCCTGCGGCCGGCCAGTACTCACTCATCCCTGCTTTGAATTGGCCGCATACAGCTCCGCGAGCCGCGCGTTGTGGATCTTCTGGACGGCTTTTTCGATCGCCTGCGCGCGGCAGGCCTCGATCACCGTGCGGGCGCCGAGATTGCTGAGGGTCTCCTCCGGACACACCTGCGCGGCTGCGTACACGATTCGACGATACAGCGCATTCACCCCGGAGTCGGTCCCGAGAGAGAGATCGTTGTAGCGAACGACGATGCTGGGCACGCCGCCGTCGACGGTCGCGGCACTTGCAGCCCCGGCTCCCAGGGCAGCCAACGCACCGCTTGCGAGAACCCCTACTGCGAATTTTTTCATGACATTTCTCCTTGCGATTGAATGATTGACGACGCGTCTATGAAACACGCGGGGAGGTAGTCGCGTCTGCGGGTGCCTGTCGAGATCGTCCCGCCCCACGACGGCTTCGTCCCGGACGGCCGCGGCCGGCACCACAATCGCCGCTCACTTGCGCTAGTCTTCCGCTCATGATCGGTACAGAGACGGAAGGATTCTCTGCTCGGCGCTTTGCCGGGGGTTTGAGTCGAGGACAATTTCTGGGCATCAGCGGCCTGTTTTGGCTATATGTGGCGCTGTCGAACATCCTGTACGCCTACAGCATGCGGACCGGCTTGGCGCGCATGACCAATTTCTCCCTGTTCGCCGCCTGGGACGCCCGCCTCTTGCAGCACGTGCTGCTGCTGCCCGTTTTGCTGGTGTCGTTTTGGGCGTCGCTGCGCATTCAATGGCGGCCGTTGGCGCTCGCATTGCCGTTGCAAGTCATCCTCGGGGTGGTGTTTTCCGCGATGGCGTACCCGGCGATGTTGGTGGCGGAGATGACTTTGAGCGACAAGCCGTGGCATCAAGAGATGGCGGCGCATGCGGCGTCGACTCCGTGGACCGACCCCTTGATGCTGACGTTATGGCTCGCGAGCTTCGTGAGCTTCCTGCCGAGCTATGGGTTCGGGCTTGCGCTCGTGACCGGCCTCGCGCTCTATACGCGCTTCAGGAACTCTGAACTGCGGCTCGCGGCTCTGGAGCGCGAGTGGAGCGCGGCGCGATTGGCGGCGTTGCGCATGCAACTATCGCCGCACACTCTCTTCAATTTGCTGCACACGATTCGCGGTCACATCGAATGGGACCCGAAGGCCGCCCAATCGATGGTCGTGCAGCTGGCGGATTTGTTGCGCCGGCTGCTCAATGCCGGGGAGCGGGATTTCGCGCCGCTCACCGACGAATTACAGTTCGTCAGATCCTATCTGGAGCTGCAGCAGCGGCGCTTCGCGGACCGCCTCAGCGTCGTGCTGCCGCGGCCCGACCAGATCCCGGCCGTCTGGGTACCGAGCTTGATACTGCAGCCGCTGGTCGAAAACGCCGTGGTGCATGGATTGGCCGGTCACCAAGGGCCGGTGACCGTGCGCATCGTCGTAGAATTGGCGGAGGAGATGCTCACCGTGCGGGTTCGGAACACGATCAGGCCGGACAAGCCGGCCGGCGAGTTAGGGATTGGCCTCAAGAATGTCCGCGAACGGCTGGCGGTTCAATTCGAGGGGCGCGCAACCCTCACGGCCTCGAGCGCCGGCGCCGAATGGATCAGCGAGATCATGATGCCGGCCAACCACCAGTCCCGCATGCACGAGATCGGCGACAGCGCGCTCGTGAGATCCGCTTAAGGTCACCCGTGATGGATGTCATCATCGTGGATGACGAGCCGGCCGGCCGGCGCACCTTGCGCGAGTATTGCAACGCCGAGGAAGATTTGCGGGTGGTGGGCGAATACGGCGATGGCGTGACCGCCCTTGCGGCCATTCGCTCGCAGCGGCCGCATTTGTTGTTCCTCGATATTCAGATGGACCCCCTGAACGGCATCGAACTGGCGCGCGCCTTGGAGCCGAAGGGTCTGCCGTCGCTGGTGTTCGTCACCGCCTACGATACCTACGCTGTCGAGGCTTTCGAGGTCAGCGCGGTGGACTACTTGCTCAAGCCCTTCGATCAGGAGCGGTTCCGCAAGACTCTCGAGCGCGTCCGGCCGCGCCATCTGACGTCCAGTGCGGATGAACGGCAGGCGCTGTTGGCGGGCCTGCTGGCGCAGCTCGAACGCGGTGCGCGGGCCGCTCCGGAGGAGCGCCCCCGGTTGCTGGCGGAATTCGGCGGCCACTTGCGTGTGCTCGATGCGACTCAGGTGGAGATGATCGAAGCGGATCGTAACTACGTCGTCATACGGGTGGGGAAGGACAGCTTTCACGCGCGCAGCACCCTGCACCAGGCTGAGCTCGCGTTGCGTTCCCAGCCGATGCTGCGCATCAGCCGCTCCTGCCTCGTCAACATGAACTACGTCCGCGAGGTGAACCGCACGCTGCGCGGCGATTTCATCCTGGTGTTGGCCGGCGGCGCCACCGTCACGAGCAGCGAGGGCTACCGCGCCAAGGTCAAAGAATACTTGAGTACCCTGCGGCTTTAGGCAAATGCCCGCAAGACTGCCAGCCTCTCGAGCAACTCGGCAGCGTAACGTCTGTCTGGTCCACAGGACCCGCTAGACGACGCTCTCATAGCAATTCCTCCGGCGCAAACGGCGCGAGCAGCGCGAGCACAAAACGCTGCCAGCGCGTGGTTTCCGGATCGGTGAACCAATGCGTTTCCGCGCCCGGTTCGCCGCTCGACCATTCGATGCGGTCGCCGTGGCTCAGCAATGACAGCCGGTAGCTTCCGTCCGTGCTGATGTCGTCGAGCAAATTGGTGACCTGGCGCGCGATGTCGGTGCTGCGTATCACTAGCCCGAGTTCGCTGTTGGTGCGCGCCGAACGCGCGTCCATGTTCAACGATCCGATGAATACGGTCTTCTGATCGATCACCAGCGCTTTGGCATGCAGGCTGGCATTGGAGCTTCTGAACGGGTGAAAGCGCGGGCGTTTTTGTCCGAGCTTCGGCCGGACTTCGGATAGCTCGATGCCGAGCTTGAGCAGCGGTACGCGATAGCGGGAATAGCCCGTGTTCACCAGCGGAGAATCGGTTGCGGCCAGCGAGTTGGTGAGTATGCGGATATGTACGCCGTGCGCGACCAGTTCGCGCATCAATTCGACGCCGTCCGCACCCGGCACGAAGTACGGCGAAATCACGATCAGTTCTTGTTTGGCCGAGCGCATCAATGTGGCGATATCATTCGCGATCGTCACCTCCTCGTCGGGGGAGGTGTCGCTCGCAATCTTGGCCGGCCGGTCGGCGAGCACGGTGGCGGGCACCCAACTCAACGGCACGTCGCCGGCGGCGAGACCGCGCGCGAGCCAATTGGCGCCGGACCCGGCGTCGTTGTCGCCCGGCACCGTCGTGGCCGCCGACCCCGCCGCGGCGGCCGGCGACGCGGCGGCGGCCGATTCGGCCCGCGGTTCAATGGGCGGCGGCTCGGCGCCCGTGGCGTCGGTCATCGACGAGGCCACGGAGGCGATCGGGTAGGCGTACTTGCTGTTCCAAAAGGCATCGAAGGAGGCCGACAGCTGCGGCACGATGGCGCCGGCGGCGACCACGTCGAGGTCGATGAAGTTGTAGTGCTGATCTAGCGTGAAGTATTCATCGCCGATGTTGCGTCCGCCGGTGATGGCGAGCGCGTTGTCGGCGACCAGCAGCTTGTTGTGCATGCGGTGGTTGATGCGCGGAATATCCGATGCCGAGGCAACGAAGCGCGTCCACATCGCGAATCTTCCGCCCGGGAACGGATTGAACACCCTGACCTCTACATTCGCATGCGCGCCCAAATGCATGAAGCGCCGATCCTCACCCGCGGTATTCAAGTCATCGACCAGCACCCGCACCCGGACGCCGCGATCCGCGGCGAGGCGCACATGATGCAAAAGCGTTCGCGCGGATTCGTCTTGATGGATGATGTAGTACTGGATGTCGAGCGTGCGCTCGGCGTGGTCGGCGAGCGCAATCAGGCTGGCGAGCGCCTCCTCCCCCGTGGTCAGCAGGCGAATCCCCGAAAGGTTCTTCGCCGGCTCCTCTTGCGCAACCATGCGACCCAGCGAGGTAATCGTGGGATCCGGCAGCGCTTCGGAGCGGATCTTCTCGACATGCGCCGGCAGACTGGCGCAAGCAGTCAGCATCAGCGCGAAAACGCCCGTCAGAGCACCGATCGAGGTATTGCGCATCGGGCGATCATATCAGGCACACTTTGCGTTCATGCGGACGACGCGCCACATTCGCAGCTTCGTGTTACGCGCGGGTCGCACCACGCCGGCCCAGGAGCGCGCACTCGTTGAGCTATGGCCGGCCTACGGCGTGGAATTTAACGGTGCGGCCCTGGACTTGGACGCCATCTTCGGACGCCAATCGCGGCGCTGTCTCGAGATCGGTTTCGGGGTCGGTGAAGTGATTGGGAGCCTGGCGGAGAACAATCCCGATAACGATTATCTGGGCATCGAGGTGCATCGAGCGGGCATCGGCAGATTGCTCCTGCGCGCCGATCAGGCGGCGCTCCGTAACCTGCGTATCGTCTGCCACGACGCCGTCGAAGTGCTGCGCACCGGGATTGCGAATGCGTCCTTCGATGAGGTGCTCGTGTTCTTTCCGGACCCTTGGCATAAAAAGCGCCACCATAAGCGCCGCTTGATCGATGCGGAATTCATTGCGACCTTGGCGGCCAAGCTGCGCCCGGACGGTGTTCTACGCCTGGCGACGGACTGGGAGGAGTATGCCGAACAGATGTTGGCGGTGTGCAACGCCAACCCGTCGTTGATATCGCTGAGCCGCGACGGCACCTACGTCGAGCGGCCGATGTTCCGGCCGCCCACGCGCTTCGAGAGGCGGGGAGAGCGCCTGGGCCATGGCGTATGGGACCTGGCTTTGCGTCGGCTGTCACCCTGCGAGAAAGCTGCCGCGAATACCGTCGACGATGAATTGCACGGCGAGCGCGGCGAGAATCACACCGGATAGCCGGCTCACCACATTGGCGCCGGTGAGACCGAGCACCTTCATCAACCGCGGCGTGGCGAGCATCAAGATCCAGCAGATCGACACCACCAGGGCAACCACGCCCAGGAAGCCTAAGAATAACAGCGGCCGGGTGCCCACCTCGCCGGCCGTCAGCAAGATGGTGGCGAGCGCGCCGGGCCCGGCGATGAACGGGAATGCGAGCGGGAATACCGAAATGTCTTCGCGCTGCTTGGTTTCCTTGCGTTCGGACGTCGTCGACCGCGTGCCCGAAGGTCGGGCGAACACCATGTCGAGAGCGATCAGGAACAGCAGGGTACCGCCGGCAATGCGAAACGAACTCAACGATATCCCCATGATGTCGAGAAACTTGGCCCCCACCAACGCGAACAGCACGGAGATCGCCAAGGCGATGGCCGATGCCTTGCCGGCCATCGTCTTCTTGAAGCGGGAACTCGCGCCCTGCGTCAAACCGGCGAACAAAGGAATCAGCGAAATGGGGTCAACGACGACGAAGAAGACGACGAAGAACTTGACGAGCTGCTCGACCATTGATGCTGCTGCGCGCAAAATTTACACATTGCGCGAATGACTCTTTGGGAGTTGAATGGCGATGAGCATAACAGACGGAGACGGCGATGAACCTAGTCAAGCCGATCGTAGGTCAGTGGTATCGGGGCGGTACCAACGAGCTCTTTGAAGTGGTCGCGATCGACGACCAGGATCAAACCATTGAAATTCAATATTTCGACGGCACCGTCGCCGAAATGGAATTCGATTCCTGGAACGAGCATCTGCTCGATGAATTGATCGATCCGGCGGATGCGCCGGAGGACTGGTCGGGCGCGGTCGATGTGGAAGCCGAAGATCTGGGCCGCGAGTTCGAAGACAACACACGTGGCGCCTGGTCGGAGCCGCACGATCGCTCGCTGCGCCGCTGAGTGTGCGGCGTCCAGCTGGGGCCGTCGCGCCCGTGGCGGCCCGCGCGACCACGCCCTACAAGCGTTTCGCCGCCTCGAGCGCCGCGAGTTCATTGATTCGCCGGCGAAAAATCACCAATAGAATCAAGCCCGGGGTGGCGGTCAAACAGGTGACTATGAAGAAGTTCGCCCAGCCGATGGCGGCCACGACCTGACCGGCGATCGCTCCCATCAAGATCCGCGGCAACGACGCCATCGCCGACAGCAATGCATACTGGGTGGCGCTGAAATTCGGGCTGCACTGCGAAACCAAGAATGCGACGAACGCCGCCTGGCCCATGCCGCCGATCCCGGTATCCAAGCTGGTCGCGAGCACCAACAGCCATAACTTCTTGCCGGCGAACGCGAGCCACATATACAAGAGATTGGTGAGCGCCTGGCCGACGCCGAAAATCAACAGCGACCGAAACATACCCCAGCGTAGGTAGACGATGCCGCCGATCGCCACGCCGATCATGGTCGAGATGGTCATGTTGAGTTTGCCGGCAAGGCTCAATTCTTCGAGCGAAAACCCCACGCCTTTGATCATGAAGGCGCTGTACAGGCTCAGGGCAAACGCATCGCCCACCTTGTAGAGCAGCACCAGCAGCAAGAAGCCGGCGGCGCCCTTGTGCGACAGCAGATCACGCAACGGATGCCAGACGGCATCGGCCAGGGTGGGCGGCGGCTGGCCGGGCACCTCCGGTTCGGGCGCCCAAAGCGTTGCAAAGGTAGTCGCCAGCATGATGGCCGCGACCATCGAGAACGCCGACCGCCACGCGAGGGCCGTGCCGGTGATGGGTTCCAGAACGGCGGCGACAAACACGAGCACGGTGCCCGCCAACATCGCGGCCGTGCGGTAGCCGAAGGTGTTCGCCGCGGCCGCGAGTGCGCGTTCGCTCGGCGGAATCAGATCGACCCGGTAGGCGTCGAAGACGATGTCCTGGGAGGCGGAGAAGAAGGCAACCATCAGAGCGATCGCGCCCAAGACATAGGGCGCCCCGGTCGGTGAACCGTAGCCCATCAGGGCAATGGCCGCACCCAAGCATACCTGGTAGATGAAGATCCAGCCGCGGCGCCGGCCGAGGAGCGGCGGTAGATATCGGTCGAGCAGCGGCGCCCATAAAAATTTTAGGAAATAGGGAAAGCCAACCAGACCAAAGATGCCGATGGTCTTGATGTCGACCCCGGCGGACGCGAGCCACGCCTGCAGGGTAAACCCGGTCAGATTGAACGGCAGCCCCGACGCGAAGCTCAGCAACAGCACGGCGGTCATCCGCTTATCGCCGAGCGCCTGCCAGAGGGTGGGCTTGGCCGCTTCGTTCAAATGCAATGGCTCGACATCGCGGCCAATGAGTACAACACTATGCGCATTGCGCGCGATAGTATCAGCCCCCATGAGCCCGGCATACCAAACAGAATTCATCGAATTGTGCGTGCGCTTGGGCGTGCTGCGCTTCGGCAGCTTCACGCTGAAATCCGGCCGCGAGAGTCCTTATTTTTTCAATGCGGGCCTGTTCAACACGGGTCTTGCCATCGGCGCGGTGGGACGTGCCTATGCGGCCGCGGCGAGTGCCGCCGGACTGGAATTCGACATGTTGTTCGGTCCGGCCTACAAGGGCATCCCGCTGGTGACCATCACGGCTGCCACCCTCGCGGAGCAAGCAGGACGCGATTTCCCATTCGCGTTCAATCGCAAGGAAGCCAAGGACCATGGCGAAGGCGGCCAACTCGTCGGCGCTCCTTTGCAAGGTCGCGTCTTGATCGTTGATGACGTCATCACGGCGGGCACGGCGATCCGCGAGTCCATCGAGATCATCCGGGCGGCCGGGGCCAAGCCCGCCGCCATACTCATCGCGCTGGACCGTCAGGAACGAGCGCCGCAGGGCAATCTGTCGGCGGTCCAGGAGGTGCGCGCCCGCCTCGGAATCCCGGTGATCCCGGTGATCACGCTGGCCGACCTGATGCGGCATGTCAAACGGCTGGGGCGCGAGGCGGATCTCGAGCGCATGCAAGGGTATCGGGAACGCTATGGAGTAACAGATTGAGGCCCAGGCCCTGGAAAACACCGGGCGCTCCGCTCACAATGGCGGCCTTTTATGGTAAAGGATACGCGCTTGAAGCCTGTGGCTCTGATGGTCTGCGCCGTGACTCTGCTCGTCTCGACCGGCGTGGCGGTAGGCGGTTCGGCCGGGCGCACGCTGTACAAATGGGTGGACGACCAGGGCGTTACCCACTATGGCGACCGCATCCCGCCCGAGTATGCCTCTCAAGAAAAGCATGTGATCAACGCTCAGGGCGTCGAAGTCCAGACCCTCGAGGCACAAAAGACCCCCGAACAATTGGCGGCCGAAGAACAAAAGCGGCTCGATGCCGAACAGAGCTTGAATCGAGATAGGAACCTGCTCAACACCTACGTATCGGTTCAGGAAATAGAACGCCTGCGCGATCAACGCGTGACGCTGCTGTCGGATCAGATCAAAGTCACCTCGTCGTTTCTCGAATTGTTGAACGCGAAGCTCAAGAAGCTGCGACTCAACAGCATGCATTTCAAGCCCTACAGCGCCGATCCGAACGCGCCGGCGATGCCGGACCAGTTGGCGGACGACCTCGTGCGCGTGGGCAATGACATTCGCACCCAGCAGCAGAACCTGCTCGAAAAGCGCGGCGAGGAAACGGCGATGAAGAAACAGTTCGAAAGCGACATCGATCGCTTCAAGGAACTGAAGGGCATCCATTGACGCCCAAGACGCGAATCCTGTTGGGCGTCACCGGCGGCATTGCGGCATATAAGAGTCCGGACCTGGTGCGCCGCTTGATAGAACGTGGCGCCGACGTGCAGGTCGTGATGACGGCCGCGGCACAAAAATTCGTTTCGCCGATGAGTTTCCAGGCGGTATCGGGCCGGCCGACCCGCAGCGATCTATGGGATGACGCCGCCGAAGCGGCCATGGGACATATCGAACTTGCGCGCTGGGCGCAGATCGTCTTGATCGCTCCGGCCAGTGCCGACTTCATCGCCCGGCTGGCCGGCGGCCGCGCGGATGATCTACTGGCAACCCTGTGCGTCGCCACCGAGGCGCCGATCGTCCTGGCTCCGGCGATGAATCGGGTGATGTGGCTCAACAAGGCCACTCAGGCCAATGTCGAGACACTGATTGCGCGCGGCGTCCGCATCTTGGGGCCCGCGTCCGGCAATCAGGCATGCGGTGAAATCGGCGCCGGCCGGATGTGGGAGCCGCTTCAACTCGCCGAGAGTCTGCTCGAAGCGCCGGCCAACGCCGGTCTGCTGGCGGGACTCAATGTCCTGATCACGGCGGGGCCGACCCGCGAACGGCTCGATCCGGTGCGCTATCTGACCAACCGCAGCTCCGGGAAAATGGGATTCGCCGTGGCGGCCGCGGCCCGCGAAGCCGGTGCGCACGTCACCCTCGTGAGCGGACCCGTGCAATTGGCGACGCCGACCGGCGTCACGCGCATCAATGTGGAAAGCGCGCGCGACATGTATGCCGCGGTCCACCGCCAGGTGGCGGACGCCGACATATTCATTGCCGCCGCCGCGGTCGCCGATTTTCAACCGGTGACCGTTGCCAAGCAGAAGATCAAGAAGCAAGGTGCGTCCGTCAAGCTCGAACTCGAGCCGGCGCCGGACATCGTGCGCTCGGTGGCGGACATGGCCAAGCGGCCCTTCGTCGTCGGTTTCGCCGCCGAGACCAATGACGTCGAGGAGAATGCGCGCGGAAAGCTCAAGCGCAAGAAGCTCGACATGATTGCCGCCAATCAGGTGGGTGATGGGATTGCGTTCGACTGCGACGAGAACGCGTTGACGGTGATTTGGCCGGCGGGCAAGGTCGAGGTGGCACGCGGACCGAAGATCGAGATCGCGCGTCAGCTCATCGCGCTGATCGCCCAGCGGTTGCCGCCGCCCGACGGCTCGCCGCGACGCGGCTCACGCAAGCGCCGCAGCACCGCCCTGCCCCGGGATCGCACGCGGACCCGGCGCGTGCGCCGCTAGGTTTCGCATGCAGCATACCGTTCAGTTGCGCATCTTGGACGCGCGCATCGGGCGAGAATTTCCTCTGCCGCAGCATGCGACGGCGGGCTCGGCCGGCATGGATCTGCGAGCCTGCATCGACGCTCCGGTGGCGCTCGCGCCGGGCGCCGCGGAGCTCATTCCGACCGGTATTTCGATTTATATCGCGGATAACGGTCTCGCCGCGGTGCTGCTGCCGCGTTCGGGGCTCGGGCACAAGAGCGGCATCGTGCTCGGCAACCTGGTCGGTCTGATCGATTCGGATTACCAGGGTCCGCTCATGGTGTCGTTGTGGAATCGCGGCAGCGCACCGTTCACCGTAAACCCCGGCGACCGCATCGCACAGATGGTATTCGTACCCATCGTGCAGGTGGGATTCGAAGTGGTGGAGAATTTCACCGCGAGCGCGCGCGGCGCCGGCGGTTTCGGAAGTTCGGGACATCGCTGACGGACTAATCGCTGACGGACTAAATATCCGTGCGGCGCCGGCCGAGCAGCGAGCGCCGCTCCACCCCGATTCGCTTGTTTCGCCTGAGGCCCGTGAGTTCGTCTTGGCGGCGCGTTTGGTTGCGCCGGTCCGCATGATGCTTATAAGCGCACGGGCACGCCTGGGTGCAAGTGCACTCCTGCAGCGGTAGGCGCGGGGCCTCCGCCGATAAGAAGCGTACCGCTCGGAGGGCGTGCGCGGCTAGGCAACTCAACTCTGAACTCACGATGGAAACCGCATGCCAGGGCGTCACTCGGCGCGCCGCTGAAGCGCTACCCTTGAATGCGCCCTTGAACACATCGGGTCGACGCGGGTCCCTGGCCATCATCGAGCCCTGGGGTCATTATTGAAGTCGAGATTCGTCAAGATCGCTCCGCCGATCACAGAGTCGTCCATGAGTTTACGCTCCGTCTTGGTGACTTGTGACTCTCGTCACCCGAATTGTTCGTCGGATGAATCCTAACGGCTGTAGTCCGTAACTGCCCGCATGCGAGAGAAATGCAGCTGGTGAGTTTCCCGCCCGCGGGCCAAGCTCGCTCATGGCAATTAGGGACTGGCCTCTCGATGAAAGACCCCGCGAGAAGCTGCTGGAGAAGGGGGCGGCCGCGCTGTCGGACGCCGAACTCCTGGCGATCATGCTGCGAAGCGGTACGCCGGGCCACTCGGCGCTCGATCTCGCGCGAGATGTGCTCGTGAGCTTTCACTCGCTGCGCAAATTGATCGCGGCCGACCGGCAACGATTTTGCGCCGAACGGGGGCTTGGACTCGCGCGTTTTGCGGAACTGCAGGCGGCGGTCGAGATCGCCCGGCGGCAACTGTCGGAGACCCTGCGGGCGGGCCCCTCGCTCGCGAGCCCGCGCGCCACGCGCGATTTCCTCTCCACGCAATTGCGCGATCTCGAACACGAAGTGTTTTGCTGCCTGTTCCTCGACAAGCGTCATCGCTTGATCGAATTCGAAAAGCTGTTCCGGGGAACGATCGACGGCGCCAGCGTGCATCCGCGCGAAATCGTCAAACTCGCGCTCAAGCGCAACTCCGCCGCAGTGATCATCGCGCACAATCATCCGTCGGGGATCGCCGAACCGAGCCAGGCCGACGAAATGATCACACAGCGGGTCAAGGAGGCGCTCGCCCTGGTCGACATCCGGCTGCTCGATCACATCATCATCGGCGACGGCGCCAGCGTTTCGCTGGCCGAGCGCGGTCTTGTCTAATGGGATACACCCTGGTATAAAGCGCGGCTGTCCCAGCGTTCGAGTTCAACGTCCAAGTTCAGGGGTTTAGGCCATGTCGCGAGTCTGCCAAGTTACGGGCAAGGGCCCCAAGACGGGTAACACCGTTTCCCATGCGAACAACCGCAAGCGGCGCCGTTTCCTGCCGAATTTGCACACCCACCGCTTCTGGTCCGAGACCGAAAAGCGCTTTTTGAGCTTGCGGGTCTCGACCCGCGGCCTGCGCACCATCGAGAAGCGCGGGGTGGATGTGGTCGTGGCCGATCTGCGCGCCCAAGGTGTGAAGGTTTAGGGCATCGAGGTTTAGGAGCGAGATTCATGCGCGACAAGATCAAATTGGTGTCCTCCGCCGGCACCGGACACTACTACACGACCACGAAAAACAAGCGCTTGCATCCAGACAAGCTGGAAACCAAGAAATTCGATCCGGTCGTGCGTAAACACGTCCCGTATAAAGAATCGAAGATCAAATAGTTTAGTACCGCCCTAGGTACACCTCGAGCCGTCTCACGCCCGAGCTCCCTGAAGTAGAAACCACTCGTCGCGGCATAGCCCCCGGACTCCTGAGGCGGCGCGTGGTCGAGTTCGTGGTGCGCGAGCGTCGGCTTCGCTGGCCCATCCCCGGCCATCTCGAGGCGGCCATCCGCGGCCAAACCGTGCGTGCCGTCGACCGGCGCGCCAAGTACATTTTGATCCGCTTCGATGCCGGAACCGTCATCCTGCACCTCGGCATGTCCGGAAGCCTGCGATTGCTCGATATCGATACCCCACCGAAGCCGCATGACCACTGGGATATCCGCCTGGATAGCGGATGGGTGCTGCGCTACCACGATCCGCGGCGCTTCGGCAGTTTGCACTGGACCGGGACCGACGCGGCGCTGCACCCACTGCTCCACCGCCTGGCGCCCGAGCCCTTGAGCGCCGCCTTCGACGGCGAGTACCTTTACCGGATGACGCGCCGGCGCAATGTCGCCCTCAAGCAATTCATCATGAATTCCCATCGGGTCGTCGGTGTCGGCAACATTTACGCCAGCGAGGCCTTGTTTCGCGCACGCCTGTCGCCACGCCGCGCTGCCCGCAGAATCACCCGCAAAGAAGCCGCCGCACTCGCGGAGGCCATCAAAACAGTACTCGCTGAAGCGATCGAGATCGGTGGCACGACGCTGCGCGATTATGTCAACGCCGACGGCGCGCCCGGTTACTTTCGCCAGAAATTATTCGTCTACGAACGCAAGGGTGAGCATTGCCGCGTGTGCAGGTCCGTCGTCAAGCACTTCGTCCAAGGTCAGCGCTCCACGTATTGGTGCTCGACCTGCCAACGGTAGACTAGTAAACCAACCCCTCTCCCTCGCCGCGCGGATCGGAGGCCGCCTCGACTTTGCCGGTGGCGAAATCCCAGGTGATGACCTGCATATTGCCCCACGGCCGGCCCGACAACTTGAGCGTGTGCCCCATGGCCTTGAGCTTCTGGAGTTCGGCGTCGGTGAGTGCGCCTTGCTCATAGTCGACGACGTCGGGCAAGTACTGGTGGTGATAATGCGGATATTTCACCACCTCCGCCGCGCTCATCCCATCCAGATAATTGAGCGTCCCGAGCAGCACCATGCTGATGATGTAACTGCCGCCCGGCGACCCCACGATCATCAAACCCGAGGGCGTTTCGACGAAGGTCGGCGTCATGCTGGAAAGGCTGCGCTTGTTGGGCGCGACCGCATTGGCGGCGGCGCCGACGAGACCGAATTCGTTCGGCGTGCCGGGCTTGATGGAGAAATCGTCCATGGTGTTGTTGAGCAGCACGCCGGTCTTCGGCGGCATGTAGCCGCTGCCGAAGAATAGATTGATCGAGATCGTCGCCGCCACGCGATTGCCGTTCGCGTCCAGAATCGAAAAATGCGTGGTATGAGTGCCGCCCGGCGCCGACTCGATGCCCGGCAACATGTCGGACGGCATCGCCTTATCGCTGCGGATGCTGGCACGCTGGCCCGCCGCGTAATCCAGGCTTGCGAGTTGCGCGAGCGGCATCGTGACGAAGTCCGGATCGCCCAGGTAAATCGCCCGGTCACGATAGGCGCGGCGCATCGATTCGATGATCAGGTGCTTTCGCGTCGCGGAATCGACGCCTTGCAGATCGAAACCCGACAATATGTTGAGTGCGTCGAGCAGCGCGATGCCCCCGGACGATGGCGGCGATGCCGACACGATGCGCGCGCCGTGATATTCACCGATCAGCGGTTTGCGCTCGATGACCCGGTAGGCCGCCAGATCCTGCAAGGTCCAGATTCCGCCGTCCGCGCGCACGCCGGCGACCAGTTCCGCCGCGACCTTGCCCGCATAGAATCCCTTGGCGCCCTCGTTGGCCAGGGCCTCCAACGTATTGGCCAGATCCGGCTGCTTGATGAGGGCGCCCAATTCAGGCACACCGCCCTGCGCGGTCAGAAACACCTTGGCCACGTCCGGGGAACGCAGCATGAATTCGCGCTTGAAGCGTATCGCTCCTTGCAGCCGCGCGTAGAGCGGAAATCCGTCGCGCGCCAGGCGAATCGCGGGCTGAAGACTCCGCTGCAACGGCAGCTTGCCGTATTTGCGCGCCAGATACTCGAACGCTGCGGGCTCGCCCGGGATCCCCGCCGCCAACGCGCCGTCGGTCGACGCGTTTTCGATCACGTTGCCGGCCTTGTCCAAGTACATGTCCCGCGACGCCGCGCCCGGCGCTTTCTCGCGCGCATCGAGCATGCTGTCGAGGCCACCGGCCTCACGGTGCAGCAAATAAAAGCCGCCGCCCCCGAGACCGGAACTGCTCGGTTCGACCACCGCCAGGGCAGCCGATACGGCCACCGCCGCGTCGAAGGCGTTGCCGCCGGCGGCGAGAATTTCCTGGCCCGCTTCGCTCGCCAGGGGATACGCGCTCGCGATCGCCGCCTTGTGCGCCGGCATCGGCCGCGGCGCCGGCGCGCGCGGTTTGGCGAGCCTCGCGGCCGGAGCGTCGTCGGCATGCGCGGCCGGCACGAAGACGGCCGTCGATACGGCCACGCCAACGGCCAGCGGCACACCGAACGCGATCATCGTGATGGCGAGACGAGCGGCGCGCCGCGCGCGGCGCGGCTCGGGCGGGGCTGCGGTCAAAGCTTGCGGTGCCGTTTCAGCTCGAACTCGACGATCGGATGCACGAACTCCGAGACATTACCGCCCAACACCGCAATCTCGCGCACCAGCGTCGAGGAAATGAACGTGTATTGCTCTTGCGGGGTCATGAACACCGATTCGATTTCCGGGGTGAGATGCCGGCTCATATTAGCCAATTGAAATTCAAATTCGAAGTCCGACACCGCGCGCAGCCCGCGCACGATGACCGACAAACCATTCTGCCGTGCAAACTCGACGGTCAACCCCACATAGCCGATCACTTCCACATTGGGCACATCGACGAGCACGCGCTTGGCCATGTCCACCCGCTGTTCCAGCGCGAACATCGGTGCCTTGTTGGGATTCGCCGCAATCGCCACCACCAGCCGGTCGAAAATACTGGCCGCCCGGCGCACGAGGTCCGTGTGGCCGTTGGTGATCGGATCGAAGGTACCTGGATAGACGGCCGTTCTTTTATGCATCTGCAAGGTCCGCGCGCGCGGTGACGCGCGCTAAATGATACCCCACCTCGCCCGCCGACTTCGATTTCAGCAGTTCCCAGCGAGCCGGCAGCGCCGGTACGCCGGCCGACCTTTCGTTTTCCAGGTACACGAGCCCTCCAACCTTGACCCAGTCGGCCGCGTCCAGCAGTGGAACATAATCCGCCAATGCATCCGCGCCGAACGGCGGGTCCATGAACACGATGTCGAACGGCTTCTCGGGGACGCCGGACGGGCGCAAAAACCGCGTGGCGCCCATCTCGACGACTTGGGCGCGGCGCTCGCCCCCTAAGCGGCTCAATTGCTCCTTGAGGGAGCGCGCCGCCGCCACCGCCTGCTCGACGAATACCACGTCGCTCGCGCCCCGGGACAGCGCCTCGAGTCCGAGTGCGCCGCTGCCGGCGAACAGGTCCAGGCACCTTGCGCCCGCGACCTCGTGCTGCAGCCAATTGAACAGCGTCTCGCGAACGCGATCCGGTGTCGGCCGCAGGCCCGGCAGGTCCGGGAAACTGACCCGCCGGCCACGCCAGCCGCCACCGATGATCCGCACCGAGTTGCGGCCCGACGCGGGCGGGGAAACCGACTTGGGAGTAGTCACTATCGGTATCATACGCGCCATGACGGACGAAGCCGACAAGCCCGGCGTACGCGGATTCTTCAAGCGCCTGCGAGCCAAGCTGAACCAAGGTCCGGCGTGGCTCACGGCCGATCTCACCGAAATCCTCCCCGGGCGAAAAATCGACGCGGAGATCTTGGACGAACTCGAGACGCGGCTGATCACCGCCGATGTCGGAGTCGAAGCCACGCGCCGCATCCTCGATGACTTGCGCCGGCGGGTGGCGCGCAAGGAACTCGCCGATGTCGACGCCCTTTTGAAGGCCTTGCACGATGCCATGCTCGAAATCTTGCGCACCGTCGAGACGCCGCTCCGCATCGACCCCGCGGTCAAGCCCTATGTGATTCTGGTCGTGGGCATCAACGGCGCGGGCAAGACCACGACCATCGGGAAGCTCGCCCACCGGCTGCTCGCCGAAGGCAAGAGCGTCATGCTGGCCGCCGGCGACACCTTTCGCGCCGCGGCGCGCGAACAGCTCGAGGTGTGGGCTGAACGCAATCGGGTGCCCATCATCGCCCAGCAAGCGGGCGCCGAGCCCGCCGCCGTCATCTTCGACGGCCTGCAAGCCGCGCGCGCCCGGCATATCGACGTCTTGATCGCGGATACCGCGGGGCGACTGCACACCCAGACGCATCTGATGGAGGAGCTCAAGAAGATCAAGCGGGTGCTGGCGCGGCTCGATCCGGGCGCACCGCACGAAGTCCTCCTGGTACTCGACGGCACGATCGGCCAGAACGCGGTCGCTCAGGCGGAAGAGTTCCACAAGGGGCTTGGCGTCACCGGTCTCGTCGTCACGAAGCTCGACGGCACGGCGAAGGGCGGCATCGTGCTCGCCATCGCACAAAGACTCAAACTTCCGATTCGATTCGTCGGCGTCGGCGAGCAGGCCGAGGATTTCGGCGTGTTCAACGCCTCCGAGTTCGTATCGGCGCTGCTCAAATCATGATTCGTTTTGACCAGGTTCATAAGCGCTACCGCAACGGCCGCGAAGCACTCGCCGGTGTCTCGTTCAATATCGACAGCGGCGAGCTGGCCTTTTTGACCGGCCACTCGGGCGCGGGCAAGAGCAGCATCCTGAAATTGATCGCCCTCATCGAGCGCCCCACGCGCGGTCAAGTGTTCATCAACCAGCAGAACACCGCGAGCATCAAGCCGCGCGGTATCCCGCAGTTTCGGCGGCAGATCGGTGTGGTGTTCCAGGACCACAAGTTGCTGCATGACCGGCCGGTGGCCGACAACGTCGCGCTGCCCTTGATCATCGCCGGCGTCGCGCGGCGCGAGATCGACAAGCGCGTGCGCGCGGCCCTCGATCAAGTCGGCTTGCTCGGCAAGGAGAGGAGCCGCCCCTTGGAGCTGTCGACCGGCGAACAGCAACGCGTCGGAATTGCCCGTGCGGTGGTCGCCAAGCCCGCGCTGCTCATCGCCGATGAACCCACCGGCAATCTCGATCCAGAACTCGCCCTCGAGATCATGCGCTTGTTCAAGCGCTTCAACGAAGTGGGCGTCACCGTCGTGATCGCGACCCACGATGTGCATCTCATCGACCAGTTCGGCGCGCGGCGCATCGTGCTCGGCGATGGGCGCGTGGCGGACGCCGGCCGGCCCGCAGGCGCACCCGCGCGAGCAGCCGCACCGGTGAGTGCGCGCCCGCAATGAACGTTCAAGCCTATTTCGCGCGGCACGCGCAAACCCTGGTGGGCTCGCTCGGCCGCATCGTGCATCAGCCCTTCGCGACGCTGCTGACCATGGGGGTCGTCGCCGTGGCGCTCGCCCTGCCGCTATTTTTGGAGGTGGCCCTGCAGAACGTCCGCACCGCCAGCGGCAATTGGAATGAGGCCTTCGATCTATCGGTCTACATGGACAAGAAGGCGAGCGCCGCGCGCGTCGCCGCCCTGGCGAAGCAATTGCGCCTGCGCGAGGATGTGGCGGCGGTTCGCGTCATCACCGCGGACGAGGCCCTCAAGGAGTTTCGCGAGAACTCAGGCTTCGGCAAGGCGCTCGACGCGTTGAGCGACAATCCGCTGCCCGATACGCTCATCGTCACCCCGACTCTGAGCGCCAGTACGCTCGGAGGTACGGATGCGCTCAAGCTCGCGATCACCGCACTTGCCGACGTGCAGACCGTACAACTCGATACCGAATGGGTGAAGCGTTTGCGAGCCATGCTGGATATCTTGCGACGGGTGGTGCTGCTGACCGCGGGCCTGTTGGGTCTTGGTGTCGTGCTCATCGTGGGCAACACCATACGGCTCGACATCTTGAGCCGGCGCGCCGAAATCGAGGTCATGAAATTGGTGGGCGCCACCGACGGTTTCGCCCGTCGGCCGTTTCTCTACAGCGGCGTTTGGTACGGCGTGGGCGGCGGCGTGCTGGCGCTCATTCTGGTGTCGATCGCCGCCGCGGTGCTCGCGCGGCCGGTCGATCAGCTGGCCGGGTTGTATGGCAGTGACTTCCACCTCGAGGGACTGGGGTTCGCGAACGCCTGCGGCGTGCTGCTCGCCGCGATCGGCCTGGCCTGGCTCGGTTCCTGGCTTGCTGCGACGCGGCATATTCGCGCCATAGAACCTACTTAAATGTGATAGTTTTCAAGGTATTAAGGGGCTATGAACTATCGTTGGCATTAGCACTCAAACCTCTGGAGTGCTATGATTGCACCCGTCGATGGTATTGGGAGGTTTGACGTAATGACTACTGCCTTAGTCGCCAAACAAACGAACGCCTTGGTGTTTGCCGGCCCCGTTGGGAGCCTGGACTCCTATATAGACCGTGTATCCCAGATTCCGGTGCTATCGAAAGAGGACGAGGTGGCGCTCGCCGTGCGTTTTCGCTCGGAGGCCGATCTCGACGCCGCTCGCCAATTGGTGCTGTCGCACTTGAGATTTGTCGTGCACATTGCCCGTGGCTATCTCGGCTACGGCTTGCCCATGGGCGACCTCGTCCAAGAAGGCAATGTCGGTCTCATGAAAGCGGTCAAGCGCTTCGACCCGACCGTGGGTGTGCGCCTGGTGTCCTTCGCCGTGCATTGGATCCGCGCCGAGATTCACGAGTATGTCCTGCGTAACTGGCGTCTGGTTAAAGTCGCCACCACCAAGTCGCAACGCAAACTGTTCTTCAATCTGCGCAAGATGAAGAAGAATCTCGCCTGGCTGTCCGAGGCCGAGACCGCTGCGGTCGCTCGCGACCTGGGTGTGGACATCGCGGACGTGCGCGAAATGGAACAGCGCCTGTCGGCGCGGGACATGTCTTTCGATCCGACACCCGAGAGCGATGAGGAAGAGGCCTATTCGCCGGCCATGTACCTGCCGGCGACCAATGCCGATCCGGCCATCGAGGTGGAGAACGAGGAGTGGGAAGAGGATTCGACCGATCGCCTCACCGTGGCGCTCGAGAAACTCGATGAGCGCAGCCGCAGCATCTTGAAGCGGCGCTGGATGACCGACAACAAGGCCACCCTGCACGAACTCGCCGACGAATATGGCATCTCCGCCGAGCGCGTCCGCCAGGTCGAGTCGAACGCCATCAACAAGTTGAAAGGCCTGATGGCAAGCGCGGCATAAATCGCCGCCGATTGCGATTCGCCTTACAGACAAGGCGCCGGCCGACTCCTCGGCTCGGCGCTTTTTTATTGCCGGCTCGCCCATCCGTTTGGCCACATCGCCATAGCTGGCCGTGTCGCCCAACGGTATTTGGCGCAGCGCTTTCCAGACTCGCGACTGAAACGCGCTGGGAACATTGCTTACGCCAATCTCTATCGGCAACAATCGAAGCCCTCGGTGCCGAAGAAATCGGAGTTGCAGCCGCTCAGGCAAAGAGAGGGTTTATGATGGAAGCCAATGCTGTTGCGCGATCGACAGGCTGAGGAACACGCGGCTATCGTCGATCGGGTCGATCGCAGCCTGCGTCAGGCCACCGATCGTCTGGCGCAATCGACTAATGCCCGGGCCGTCATCATCGACATGCTTCGGGAAAGCTCAACGATAGTCGATGCACAAGGAGTCATCGAATGTGGGCTCCTGCTCTACGATTCGGCGTCCAGACTCCTGCACTTCGAGGCCATGTTTGCCAACGGCGTGGAAACCAACTTGCAGGGCACGCCACTCGAGGGGCCTTTTTCGGTCGATTCAGAGGCGTTGGCGCTGCCGTGGCGGCGTATCCAACGAGAGCCGTGGCTTTGGGGACTCACAGACGATGCCTCGATCCTAGCCACCACAGCGCGCGCGTGGCACGAGTCCAGAGGCGCACGCAGCGTCGCCTACCTGCCGCTGCGCCGCGGCCAAGACTGCACTGGCTTTGTCGGATTCTCGCTTACATCGGCGCATCCGCCGACGCGTCAACAAGTCGAGCTACTGCGCAGCGTTGGTTCCCAGGTGGCATTGGCCGTGGAGGTCCAGCGATTGGCCACTGCCAATGAGCAAGCCTCGGTGGCCCGCGAGCGACAGCGCCTCGCCGACTTGCGATCGGTCGAACTCACCAAGGCGAACGTGGCGCTGCAGGCGACCATCGATGCGGTGACCAGCATGCAATCGCTCGATGACTTCATGCCCCGAGTCGTGGCAATTGTCGCGGAGGCCTTTGAGGCCGTTGGCGCCGGCTATTTCGAGCATCCCGAGGCCACCATTTATCACCGCTTTTGGCTCGAAGACGGGCAATTACTGGGCGCCGCGGATTTGCCAAACCTCGATCCGGTGCATTTGCCCGTGCTGGAACTCCTGGCGCGAGGCTTTTCGGTGCCGTCGGATCATCTTGGCGTCGAATTCCGCGAACGCCTGCGTCCCAGCATCGTTCATCACCGAGTCGCCACCGCGTCGCCCGCCATGCACGCGCTTTGTGTCAGTCGCGGCTGGCACTGGGAACTGAACATCCCGCTGTTCGCCAACGAGCGTAACGAGGCGGCGATCACTTTTTTTCACCCGGAAGACAGGCCCTTTACCGAGACTGACATCTCGCTCGCGGAGTCGCTCGCCAAACAGATTTCGCTGGCACGACAAGTCAGTCGTCTTGCCGAGCGGGCACGCGTCGATTCGCTGACGCGGGCGCATGAGCAAGCGGTCGTGCGCGAGCGGGAACGGATGTCACGAGACATACACGATACCTTGGCCCAAGGGTATGCCGCGATTTTGGTCCAGGCGCAGGCCATGAAGCTATCGTCGTGGTCGGAGCTGCCGCCTCCGTTACAGTCCGGTATCGAGACGTTTGAGCGGCTCGCCAAGGAAAACCTTGCGCATGCACGGCGCACGATGGAGGACCTGCGCGCCGACCCGTTCGGGAGAGTTGCGCTCGTCGGCAGCTTGCAGAAGTGCGCGGCTGAGGAGGCCGCACCCGGCATTTTTGCGGTCGAATTTGAGGCACCGCCGGAGGATCTGCGGGTGCCGCGCTACGTGGAGGTCGAACTCCGCCGTATCGTGAAAGAGGCCTTGAGCAACGCGCGACGGCACGCGCGCACAGGCATGGCAATACTCAAGTTGAGCATATGGGAGCGCCGATGCACGATTCACGTCATAGACCGAGGAGTGGGCTTCGATCCCCGGCCGGTCGAAGGCTCATTTGGCATCCGGGGTATGCGCGAGCGGGCGGGACGGGCGGGTGCCGACCTTGCCATCGAAACGTCACCCGGACATGGCACGATTGTCACAGTGGTAATCGACATGGAGTCTTCGGGCGATGACGTGCCGCGCTGACAATGTATCCATCATTCGAGTGCTGCTGGCGGATGATCACACCATCCTGCGCGAGGGTGTTGCCTCCATTTTGAACTCTCAGGAGGACATGGAAGTCATCG
>Ga0116229_10002443_pt1 | contig 30040 bp, 13 predicted proteins | sample S1TSphgellanicum_3_FD_87313 | JGI IMG/M metagenome (GOLD analysis project Ga0116229, IMG submission 87313) | Host-associated microbial communities from peat moss isolated from Minnesota, USA - S1T2_Fc - Sphagnum magellanicum MG | ecosystem: Host-associated > Plants > Peat moss > Unclassified...
CCATATTTATTTTAGCCTAGTTTAATTTAGCATAATTTAGTTTAGCCATAATTAATATAGTTTAATTTAATTTAGCCTAACTTGATTCAGCCATAATTAGTTTGGCCTAATTTAATAGAGCCATAGTTAATTTAAATTAATTTAATTTAGCCATAATCGATTTAATCTAATAAATTTAGCCATGGTTAGTTTAACTTTTTTGTTTATTTAACCTAGGTTAGTTTAGGCTAGCCTAAGTTAACATGGGGTTAACCTTAGTATTAGAAGTACATAATACTATTATATATAGCCTATATAGATATATTAAGTATAATATTTAAGTATGTATAAGTTTAAACCATTATTTTTATGACACGTGTCCATGTTGTACACATTTAGTTGCATGTTAGTTGCACACACAACCATATGGCCCAAAAATTATACAATACCAAATTTGTAGTTGCAAACATGACCAAGATAGTTACAAACGACAACCAATTGCATGCCAGTTGCATAGTGACTGGTTGCAAATGACAAGATTTCTAGTAGTGAATGTCCTTCATTATTTAGCTTCAACTTTGTCCATTTGCCATTGTACTAAGTCTTAGATGAAAACTTCCTATTAAAACTTTGATACTAAGTGACACACCCTAGGTTTTTCAAGTGGTATCAAGGTAGAAGACATTACCATTTTTTATTTTTGTAGGAAAATACAAATTCAAAGTGTGTTTTTAAACCCCACAAAAAAATAGGGAATGGGAGGTTTGAGATGGGACTAAGATGAATTCAAATGTGTGAACTCTTGAAGTGAAATGAATATATTGAAACCAATAAAAAAAACACTTGGTGCGAATTAAAGCCAATTTGGTGCATGGACTAAGTCATGAAAAACACACCTTCACATATTTCATTATAAGCCCAAACTTGGGGAGGATACATCACTTAGATTTTTATAATATATTCCATAAAATGATGAGGATTACATTGAAGCAATATAAATTCATGGTAATCCCAAAATTTGGGATCCATCACAAAAAATGTTATAGCACTTGAAAATAATGTATTGCATGTTCCAATCTATAGAAAAATAGGTCAAACCTAGATTGTTATATAGATCTAAGATAAATTATTAACTCTAACGATTACTTTCCACCACTTCGTATTTTACATAATTTGATAGTGATCCTATTTTTTGGGCTTTCATAGTATGGTGATATGTTGATCATTCTTCGATCAAATGGGCTAGTCATTGGCTTTTTGAATTCAATTTATTGAATTTTTTATATAATCACAAGATGAATTTTTTTCTACTATTTCAACATGGTATCAAAGCTTGGTGAGGAGGGGTCCTAGGTTTCTAGAAAGTGATGAGGTTCAACCCTTGATTGTAAATTTGTTGTGAACATGAATCCAACATCCCAAGAAGTGTGTAATTTTGCTCCATTTCCAAAATGGCAAACTTTTTAGAAAGTTATATCTCTGAAGCAAATAAGCTAGAAGGTCAACCCAACTACATTGTGTGGAAGTTTAAGATCTTTTTCATACTTATGCGAAAAGAATTATAGGACATTGTGGAGCCTCCAATTGTACAAGCTTCTTCTTTTTCAACATTTGGAGGTTCAATGTTTGGAATCACATCATCAACATCACCAACGTTGACTACTATTCAAGTTGAGAGTTTTTGAAAACAAAAGTGCAAAGCCTTGACAATCATCAATTTGTCCATCAAAGACAAAATTATTCCTTATGTCACGGGAATACAAGAACCCAAAGATGTTTGGGTTCTTCTAAAAATTTTGTTCAAGACGAAAGATTCTTCTTGACACATGCTAATCCAAAACAAATTAACAAATTTCAAGATGGATGAAACAACATCAATGGAGGACTTTCTTATCAACACCAAAGATTTGTTAAACCAGTTGGTTGGTTTTGGAGAAATTATTATTAAAAATGTGCATGTCAAAATGGTTTTTAATGTTTTACCACCAAGCTTTGATCATTTTGTGCAATTGATTTCAACTTAGAAGGACTTGCTTACATTTGAGGAGCTCATTGGCAAATATTTGCATGAAGAACATAGGAGGAGTGTGAAGAACAAGCAGCATTCAGATGATGAAGCACTTTGGGTGAAGTTCAAGAAGTACATTCAACATGAACATTTTCAAGTTCAAGAGATAATGTAGGTCGTTCCTCAACTAGTTTCCATAAGAAACTAGGTAGTTGTAACCAATGTTTTAAAAATGATCATTGGGCAAAAACTTGTCTAGAACCATGGGAAAATGTGAAAAAATTACATCAACAAGTAAAGATTTTGGAACATGATGTCAATGGAAAAGGTGATGAAACTGAACTTTCTAAAAGCATAGTGAAGTTGTTTAACAAAGCTTTAGCATCCTTTAAATTTCAAGATCTTGAACAATCTATATTGTCCATGGAACATGCTAATGCAAATTGGATATTAGATTTTAGTGCTACAACACATGTCATTGGAAATCCTAGACTTTTAGATGAAGTCAAACCATAGATAGGATTTCTTTTTAGGATAAAGTCTACTAGTGGTGTTTACCACAATGTTGAAGGTCAAGGCCATGCAAAGGTTCAATTTGAAAGTGGTGAAATAAACAACATCAAAGATGTTCTTTATGTGCTTAGTGTCAACAAAAATCTTTTGAATGTTGGAAAGATTAATAATAAGAATCATTTAACGACATTTAATTATTCACAATGTCTTATCATCTCAAAAACAAAACCACACAAGATCATAGTTCAAGGAATTAAAAGTTTGGAAAATGGTTTGTACAAGTTGCTAGAAAACCAAGTATCAATCCTAAAAACCATCAAGCACTAATTCTAGAAAAAACAAACGTTGTTAGACTTTGGCATATGAGGCTTGGGCACTTGAACTTATAATCACTCCATTTTTTGGCGACTAGAATTCCCAACCTTCCATTGATTTCCTACACTTGTGTTGGCTGCCTCATGGGATGACAACATTGAGAGGGATTTCCAAAAAGTAGCAGGTTAAGGGCATTAAAACCATTGCAATTGGTTCATTTGGATATCTGTGGACCATCACTGGTAAGATCACTTTCTAGGTCCAAATATTTCATAACTATCACTGATGACTATAGTTGAATGACATGGGTTTATTTTTTGAAAAAAAATAGTGAAGCTCTAAAAGTCATGAAGAAATTCAAAAACCTTGTTGAAACTAAAACTGGTCGCAAATTGAAGGTGTTGGAAATAGATTGTGGAAGAAAGTTGTTATCCTAAGCCTTTTTAGATTTTTATAATGGGTTTGACATTGGTCGACAATTAATTCAACTTAGAACCCCACAACAAAATGGCATAACTAAGAGAACAAATAGAACATTCATTATGAAAAAATTGTGTCTGTTGCAATCCATCCGATGTAATTAAAAATTGTCTGATAAAATTAGATTGCAATTAAAAAGTGTTCGATAGAATTAGGTTATAACTAAATAGACAAGTTGCAACAGACATGATTTTCTCATAGTGGTTATTTGAGCATGCTAGAATTTTTGTTTTGGAAAATCATGTTCCTAGGTTTTTGTGGATTAAATCTATTAATACAACTACTTATTTATGAAACATGTCTCCAACTCATGCAAATTCAGAAATGACCTCGTTGGAAAAATACACATGAATCAAACTTGATCTTAGTCATTTGAGAATTTTTGGTTGTGTAGCTCATGTCCATGTTGACAAAGAGAATAGAAACACATTCGAGTACAAGTCTACACGTATTTTCATGGGTCATGAAACCACTTTAAGAAATTATCATTGTTATAACCCTTTACTTAGAAAGGTAGTCATTAGTAGAGATGTATAACTCAAAGACGACATAGATGCCTACACAAATCAATTGAAGCTAATGACTCCAATGAAACAACAAACAAATAATAGTGGAAACTTCACTTTATTCCCACTTGGACTTAACACAAATTGGTTACTATAAACTAGCCGCACTAGTGATTAGGAACTTCATGATTCACCTATAATATAGCTTATAGACATGAAGAAGTTGAACATGCATCTCAGTTTGAGAATGCTTCGACCCATGAACAACATGTAGTTGAAGAGATACCTAATTAGGAAGCACCTGCGCATATGTACAGAAAAGCACCCATGGATCCACTTGAAGTAGCAAGATCTTTTGAACAACCATGCACTCACATAACATCTCTTCCACAAATTCGACATGCTTTTCAACAAAAGATAACTTACCTCAATAAATTAGATGATTATGTGGGTGTGTTAAAGGCCTTTCTTGAGTTTAAATTTTGTCAAAAAACAATGGATGACCCTAGATGGCAAAAAACAATGGAACAAGAAATGAGTTTGATGCGAAAGAACCAGACATGGAGGCTTGAAGATTTGCCACCCAACAAAGTTCCCATAATATGTAAGTGGGTGTATAAGGTGAAGAAAACTACAGCTAGACAACTTGAAAACTTGAAAGCACGTTTGGTAGCCTGAGGATTTGAACAAACTAAAGGAGTGGACTTCAACGAAACTTTTGCACCAATTTGCAAATGGGGCACAATCTAGTCTGCAATCACAATTGTTTCAAAATCAAATTGGAACATGTTTCACTTGGATGTGAATACAACCTTTTGGCATGGTGACGTGAAAAAAAAAACTTATATGACCCAGCCTTTTAGGTTCATGGAAGAAGGGAAGGAACACAAATTTTGCAAGTTGAAGTTTTTTTACAAATTTAAACAAGCACCAAGGGCTTGGTATGAAAAAAATAATTCTTATCTTAAAGATTAAGGCCTTAGTTGTAGTGATGTTGATCATAATTTATACTACTTAAAATCAGATGACAAAATGGTTATCTTGATTTTGTATCTTGATGACTTATTATTCATTGGAGATCCTGAAGAGAAAATCAACTAGTTGAAGGAGCAATTGAAGGTTAGGTTTGAGATGATAGATTTAGGTTTGTTGTCATTCTATTTTGGAATAAAGTTCCTCCATCTTCCTAAAGGTATATTTCTAGGTTAGAAAAGTTATGTGAAACAAATGTTAAAGGAGTTTAATATGCTCCATTGCAACCATGCTATAATGCCAATGTTAAGTACTATTAAAGTTTCAACATATATGAAATTAAAAGAAATAGATGTAACTCTTTACAAGACTATTGTAAGGAAGCTCATTTTCTTGACAAACATTACACCTGAAATAACATTTGTCGTAGGGGTTGTTAGTAGATATATCATTAGACCATAGAAACCCCACTTTGAGGCAAAAAAACACATACTCAAATACATCAAGGCCATAGTTAATTTTGGTATTTTTTATCATTGCAAAGGAGATGGAGCTATAAAAATCTTCACTAATGCAAATTGGGTTGGAAACAAAGATCAATGACATTCAACTTCGGGATTTGTGTTTCACATGGGTTCTAATGGAGTTACTTGGATGTCCAATAAACAACCCACAATTGCTTTCTCTTTTATTAAAGTTGAGTATCATGCAATGTTTGAAAGGGCCAAGGAGTCAGCATGGTTACGAGGATTGGTGAAGGATTTTGGTGTTTTTGATGATGAACCTATTCCAAAATTTTGTGACAACTAAAGCTCCATTAAACTAACTCAGATTCTTGTCTTCCACATTAAGACTAAACATATCGAAATATATTATCATTTTATAAAAGAAAAAGTGTTGAGTAGGGAGATTGATTTAAATTAGATCCTAACAAAAAATCAAATTGTTGATATACTAACCAAGCCCCTGAGTAGTAGCAAGTTTGAATCTTTGAGAAAATAATTTAGAATTACAAGCTTGCAATTTCTTCTTGGAGGAAAACTTAAAATATATAGCTTTCAAATAGTTATTTTGTAAATTAGTTCTTGTTAGAATTGTTTTTTTAATGTAGTTAGGTCTGAAAGGGACTATAGAAAAATAGGTCAGACTATTACAAAAATCTAAAATAGATTATTATTTTTATGGTTACTTTCCACCACTCTGTAATTTACGTAACTTGATTGGTGATCCTATTTTTTGGGCTTTCACAATATGGTGATCTATTGATCATTTTGTGATTAAATGGGTTGATCACTGGCTCTTTGAATTTAGTTTATTGAATTCTTTTTGTAATAACAAGATGAGTTTTTTTTCTATTATTTCAACATAATCTTGGAAATGATTTGACCCCAATGTTGACATCTTAATGGGACATTCACATCCATTATTATAAAGGTTGTTGTTGGTTGTTATATTAGATTTCCATGCAATTAAACAACTACAACTTTATAATTTTCAATATATACGGTTGATTATGCAACTAATTTACAACTAATGGCACAAAAAATGACCAACATGGATGATTTTTCATGGTTTTTCATCCAAGTAAATTGCTTTGGACCCTTTTAGTGACCACCTCATGGTTGTGTATGCAACTAATACATGATGCATGGCTTAGGTGGTCTAAGTTTAGGTATCATGTGGCCCAAGTGGTTTAATCTTAGGTGCCATGCGTTTTAGTTTTAGGCTTAGCCTAGGTGCCATTTGGCTTAGCTTTAAGTCTAATTTAAATGTCACCTTAGGTTAGGCTACGTGCCACATAGGTTATTTAACCTTAAGCTTGGCCTAGGTGCCATATGGCATAGCTTAGGTCTAGGTTTAGTCATAGGTGCCATGAAGCCTAGGTGGTTTATGCCTAACACTAAAAGGAATTTTGTATTTTGCAACTAAGAAATTAATGACCAGATGTTCTAAACGACTACATAATTAATTGTAGTCATGTATTAGTAGTGCATTTGACTAGTACATGATGACATGGTAATAGGAAGGAAGCCATTGTTTTTTCATTGCAAGTTTTTATCCATATGACATCCATGATTAATGACAAAATGGTGTGGATGTTTAAGTTATCATTTGAAAACTTGATTAGGATAAAATCATTTCAAATATGATTAAAGAATGACTATGCAAATGATGTGAACAAAATGATGTATCATTATATAAACAATGTGATCATAAAATTATTTTACATTGATCCAAAAATGACTATCAATAATTTAATATGAATAAAAATGGACATAAGGAACAACAACATGTAAGGAATTGATTTCGATTAATATTATACATATAAATAATATAAGGACTTTCATTACATTTTAAAAAATACACTTGATATACGATTCATGTAAAATATTCAATGTGAATATATTAAATATTATATATAGAAATAAATTTGAATATTTTCGTTTAAAAATAAAATAGAGGTATAAAATGTGAAATATATATAATTTATTTGTACATTAAAATTTATCATAAATTTAAATTAAAAATCATATATTATACCAATTAAAATAAAAATATTTATTTTATCTATGTAAAAATGGATAAAATTTATAATTTCAGAAATTATTTAATAATTTTAAAAATAATTTAGATTAAATTTATACATTTTACTTAATATGACTTATATATATATGATTTATGAACATTTATTAATATCTTATGTGGGTAAATTATATAGATTCATACATTTAAATTAAAAATTATTAGTAATATTATCATATATTAGAAAAAATAGATAATATAAATTCTTAAATCAAATGAAGGTTTAAGATATGAAATATATATTTAATTAATTTATTTATTAACCACAAAGGTTTTAACATTTAGAAATCATGTATTTGAATTATTTTTTTCCTAAAATGGTGATTGAAATGTTATTCAATAACAAAGTTCAAATATTTTCCTTTTGAAATGAATTTACAATGAAAATATATAATTGTGTACATTATTGAAGGAACTTTATAAATTTTCAATTTTTTCATTTGAAAAAATTATCAATAACATATGAATTATCAAGTTTGAAGTTTTGTGTAATGTTTAAATAAAATATGGTGTAAATAGAATAAATATTTTTTACACAACAAGTGGGGTGGCTTGGTGGTAAAAGAATTGCACTTTATTCTTGGGGTCCAAGGGTCAAACTTCACAAATGACATTTGTTGTGGTCAACATTGGAATATTGATCGAATATTTCATACCTACCTAAATTACTTATTTTAATTGGTTACCTAGGTGAACTTAAGGAAGTAAATTAAGTGGTTTACTTAGCCATTTAAATTACACTTTTAACCTAGCTTAGGTGATGACACATGTCAACAACTAATAGGATGGAAAATAATTGAAATAAAAAATTTATATAATATATGATATATAATATATCTATAATAAGAAATATTATAAATTAAAAAATGTTCCCCAAGTTTTTGGGTCCAATTTGTAATAATAAAAATATAATTAAAAAATGATTAAACTATCATTAATGACTTCACATATGTCCTTTATGATTAATAGATGAAATGTGCCATATCATTTAACCACATCATGTTCTAAATGACTATTGTCTTAAACAACTCATCCATGATGACTTTAAAGCTATTAATCATTTTTGTTCCTTATGACTAGAATACTAGTCATAAACATATATTTGAAGATTTTTTCTAATGTAGGTGCCATGGGACCTAGGCTTGGTTTAAATGTCACGTAAGCTGTAGACTTAAGCTAGGGTAAGTGCCACATAGGCTACCTATGTTTAAACCTAACATAAATGGTTTAGTTTTAGGCCTAGGCTAGGTGCTACATGTCTAACCTAGATTGAAGGCCTAAATGCCATGTGGTCTAGGTTTATCCCTAGCTTAAGTGTGGTTTAAATCTATGCTTAACATAGGTGCCATGTGATTTAAGTTTAGGCCTAGTTAATTAAATGCCATGTGATGTAGGTTTAAGCCTAGGTGCCACATGGCTTAGATAGAGGTTTAAGCTTAACACATATGCCACATGGTGTAATCTATGCCTAGTTTAAGTGACATGTGGAATGGCCCAGGTTTAAGCTTTGGTGACACGTGTCATGGCCCATGTGTATGCCTATGTGACATGTGACATGGCCTAAGTTTAAGCTTAGATGTCACCTTGCCCAACCCTTGGCTTAACCTAGGTGCTGCAATAGAGTATGTTAGTTAATAGGTCAGGAGAATTGGTTGGTAATAAATCAAATTAATATGTAGCTAAAATGGCCAATAGATAATAATTGTGAATTAGAGGCAACTAGGTTATGATTAACTAGGTTACGACTAGGTGGCCTCCAAAAACTCTTACTCACTAAAAGCTTTCCAAAGATAGACCCTTCTCCTGTACAAACAACCTTTCTTAATAGATGGATGAGAGAGTGTCTCAGACCTTAGGACTAAAGATAGACCCTTCTCATGTATAAACAACCTTCCTTAATGGATGGATGGGAGTGTCTCAGACCTTAGGACTAAAGATAGACCCTTCTCATGTACAAACAACCTTCCTTGATGGATGGATGAGAGTGTCTCAGACCTTAGGAAAGAACCACATAACCATCTGCAGCAAAATGAGGACAAAATGAGACATCTAAGTTTAGGGTAAGGCCCTTGGTCGAGAGCATTACCAGAAGAATGGGCCGCACAAGGCAGTAGCTGAGTGCAGACCCACTTTTGGTAATGCTCTCAACTGTGGGCCTTATCCCACATAAAGAACCTGATGATACCTCCCCAAAAAACAGAAGATCCCACTGGAAAAACAAGAGTTACTTCCATTAAAAAGATGGCCCCTGAGATTTCTCTGAAGTCAAATGTGAGTCTAGAATGCACTAAAAGTTTTTTGGTAGGTCTTTGCATAGACATTGATAGTAAACATGAATCTAAAATATACAGTTAAACTGAGTACACAGTTTGTATAGTCAATACTGAAGACAACAGATGCACATTGCTTGCTGGTATTGATGCTGAATCCTCTGCACTTGGGGCTCCTAGCAGAGTTCTAGATTCTAGACCCTGGGTGCAATCTGAATTTCCGGGTGTCCATGCTTATCCACAGTGCGGTTGACTTCATATTGCAGCAACCCACCTAGCTCTTCATCTATGGTATGACCCTAATTGTATTTGTTTGGTTTTCAAGTTGATGGAGTGCTTACATGGCTGTTGAAGCTTTTGCAGTAGTTTTTGTTGTGTTTGTCCCGTACTAGTAGTTTCTAGGCTCCCGAACTTCTGAACCTCCAAATCCGACCTGAACTTTGGGTTTCCCTACCTTGCAAAGCTTCCAGTTGATGGCGCACTACAGCTAGCTCTGCGCGGAGGTTTGCAACTTCTTCTTTTGCTTGATGTAGTTGCATTTCTTTACTTTCCAAGTTGGCAGAGTGCAGCTCCACCAACCTTGCTGTTTCCTTCTTAACACATGCATCCACATTTTTCTGATTCTGATCCATGTCTTTCTGCTGCTCTGATTCCTCCCACTGGACTCTCTCCTTAGCCAGCATAATCCTCCACTCAGCCTCCTGGCTTACTCTCCAATTCTCCCTCTCCTGTGCTAACACTGTTTTGGCCATGGCAAGTAGTGCTTCCCTTTCCATCAAAAGCTTCTGCATCCATTTCCTGTCTTCCTTTTCTCGCATCTCTTCGAGCTGCTGTGCATAATCTTCCTCCAGTCTGAGTGTCTGTGCCTCCAGTGCCAATTTGAAGTGTCTGCCTAATTCCACCTCGTGCCTCACCCTGTCTGCAGCAATCTCTCTGTGCATCCTACCCTCCCATTCAAATTGCAGCGACCTGCATACCTGCTCCATTTCCCTAGCCTGCATTTCCTCCCACTGTTTCTGTTTGTTCTCCAGTTGTTTCTGCCACATCTCTTCCAGCTCTAGTTTCTGTGCCTCTAATGCACGCTGCATCTCTTCCTTGTGCTTCACATTGGCCACATCCCTTTCCTGTTGTAACCTTTCCTCCCATGACTCATGCTCCAACAGACTCTTCTCACATGATGCAATTTCCTGACCTGACAACACGATCTCCCATTTTTCAGGGTTTTTACTGATTGACACAGGATGATGCTCTGCCTCCAGTGTCTGTCTTTGTATCTCTTGGGGAAGTTTCAAAACTTGGCTCCTTTCAACTTCGCACTTTGTATCGTCCTCATCATCTTCCCCGTTCTGTTGCAACCTGATTTCCGAGCAGCTGCCATCTTTGGGCATCTCGTCTACACAACCCACTACCTTTTCTTCATTTTCATCATTCTGTTTACCAACACCTTGCTGAAAACAGCGCAACCCATGATCTGTTGCAACATATTCTTCCTGCTCTTTCTGATCTTCCCTAATTCCATGCAGCTCAAATCTCAAGTCTGGCAGCTCCCACCACTCTCCCTGCTGCTGCTGCCCCTTCTTGTGCGCCTGCTGCTTGCTATCGTTTTGAAGCTCCTGGACGACCCTCTCATCCCCAGCTGGGCTGCAGATCACACGTCTCCGCAAATCATGAAATTTGTTCTCTCCAGCAAGAAGCTTGGTGTGAGAATCCTCAGCCGTGCAGCAGGGGGGCACCATGCTTCTGTGAATGCTGCTCTGCTGTACGTTGTATTCATTGCTTTCTTGGATTAATGCGCCTCCATTAGGATGATCCTGTGAGGCCATCTCTTCCATATCCGAGCTGTTGCCTGAAACCCTAAACCCAACTTCATGATATAGCATGCCAGCTTCATTCCTGCGCCTCTCGTCGTCGGCACCTTCCTCCTCTGGTCCATCCACATTTGTAACCAGCTTGACATCCAGCTGCTGGCCACTTTGGTCTAATTCTTCATTTCTCGTGCTCCTGAAAACTCGGTACTTGAAAACATAGCCCACAGAGGCCGCGGCTGCTACCACTCCTCCAATCAGAGGCAACATTTTACCGCTTCTGATTCCTATAAATTTCCGCACAAAACACACACCCTAGAGCAGTTCCTCCTCCGCTGGTGCCCACAAATTAACAAAAGAAGAACCCACCTCATCTTCACAAACGCAAAGCCTGATCCTCGTTAAAAGCATAACCGCGAACAAAGTAACTGATTTCAGATTCGGGGATCCATGACGACACGCTGCTGTAGAAAACAAGGATCATGTCTCGTAGACGTTCTTTGTATGCATCACCACTCCCAGCACTAGTACTCTTATTAAACAGAATGCAGCTTGTTCCGTCGTCCAAGGAATTCCCAAACCCGTGAAAATCGTGCTCTGTAAGTAGTGCAAAAAACTGCTGGCTAGGTTGATTCTGCAAAAACCTACGTCGAACGTCACAATGAGATCTCACCACTGTTGGTTATGTCGAACTTTAGAGTGAGATCTCCACACTGTTGGTTACGTCGATTCTGCAAAAACCAGCTAAGTTGAACATCAGAGTGAGATCTAAAGGCAGAAATCGAGGGTGTAATTACTTCTTAATAGATAAATAAGGTGGATCCTGCTAACCCACTCTCAAGACTGCAACGAGAAAACGCAGACTTTGCTGCAAGCTGCTGGCTACGTCCATTCTGCAAAACCTAATCAGAGTTCTAGAGAAAATAGATATTTCTGTCGATCTAGATGCAGAAAATTGAGGGTGTAACTACTATACTTCTGAGATAGGTGGATCCTCTGCTTATAATCCACTCTCAAGACAGCTCGAAAACACACAACTTTGCTGCAAGCTAGCAGCGGCAGTATGACACAAAGTATGATGCACCAGCAGCTGGTCACAATTACAGATCATAAACTTGCTGAAAAAACAACCCAACAAATCATCAGGGACGCTTAAGCCTTGCTTGCTTGACTTGGAGGTTGACTTGCTGCATTCAATCACTAGTCACATTCGAGTTCAGACACTAGAAATAATTCCCAAGGATTTTATCACCATTCACAACTGGTCACAAGAGATCCCAAGACTGACTTTCAACGACAATAACAACAACAACAACCACCATGGCAGCCCCTAATCTGCATGTTCTCCTTCCTCTTTTGCACGTTCTTCTTCCTTTCTGTCTTGCAGGCTTTACAGAGAGAGAAAATTCAACATAGTAGCCAGATATGGAAAGTGTTTGCTAGAAATGAGGCAAAAGGAGTTCCATGCAATTCGTGCCCACTTGTTGTTGTTGTTCTTCCTCTTCTTCTTCTTCTTCTAACCACGATCATAATAGAAAGCTAAGTTAATATTTAGATACCACCATTTCCACCATATCCAAATCTTGTATTGATTTGTTCCCCTTCCCTTAGTGATCCGCCCTCATTGGAGGATCCTTCATTTGCCAGGACTTGGGTCCTTTCATTTTGTTTTTTTTTTTGGTTTGTCAAGATTTAGGTCCTTCCTTTAAAAAAGTGTCCATTTACTTGAGTGTCTCCTTGAACTCTGTTTTTATCTTTTCATCTTGTACTCTGTTTTCATCCTTATATTTTTCCATCTTGTATTTTGAAGGAGTGTCTACTTACTTTAATATTTTTTTAAAACTGTGTTTTCATCCTTGGATCCTTTTATCTTGTACCTTTTTCTTTCCTTTTTGTAAGGTGCTTTGTTTTATTGATGATTGGCAAGTTTTCATCAATTTCTTTTTTTTGTAGTAGTAGTACTGAGCCATTGCCTGCTCATTACCATTAACTATAGTACTTAACTCTGTTTGGCAACAAAGTGTGTAATAATTTTTAAAAAATTCTCCATCATCTATGTTCAAGTAGAAAAATAATAATATTTTTATAATTTGACATTATACTAAATAATGAAGTTAGTATGCTTGAGAGTTTCTTTCAAATTTTCCGTGTAACAAGAAAATATGTTTCAGAATTTTGGGCAGGTAGGCAGGCTATTGGAGTATGTCATCACCATTCATGCTCCTTGTGTTAGCCAAAGACAAAATAGGTGATAAGCACATTGGGAACTTGAGAATTTGGGAGCGTATGTGAACACAGTGAGAACAACAGAAATCCAACAACCCCTACCCCCAAAACCCTAAACCCAATATTGGGGGTAGGTACCTGCTCTTCTTCTTCTTTTTTTGATAAGGCCAAGAATGAGGATCCAAATTTTCACCATTGAGCTTTTCAAGCTTATCTCCAGGAATAAGCCTGCCAATCATCAATAAAACAAAGCACCCAACAAAAGGGGTGGGTGAAAAAGGTACAAGATGAAAGGACCCAAGTCCTGGCAAACAAAGTATCCTCCAAACAGGGCAAACCCCTAGAGGAATGGGAACAAATGAAGTACCTGAACCCCTTCCAGTCACCAGAAAGCATATCAGATAAGCCCAAACTCCGAAAATTCATGGGAAACTAACCAATAAAATGGCCATGGCTTGGTCACCCTGGCAATCTCATTCGTTGGAGGATTGGAAAATATCCAGGCTCATTGGATTTGGTCTCCCAATAAGTACCCTTATAGGCTAGTAGGTACCAGTGATTTTTATTTTTTCCTGACAAATTATTTGAAATTTTTTGACAAAGAAAATTCAGATTTTTTGAAATTTGACTAATTTTGCTAAAAGTTAGAGAAATTTTCGCAATTTTTTTAATATCATAAAATTGAGGGGGAAAAAGCCCCCCCCAAAAAAAAAAAAAAAAAAACTTTTATTAAAAGGACGTGTGTTACAGCTGAAGAGTATTGGGCCTTGGACTTTGGAATCAGAAGTTTGGACCCTAGTTGTATGGAAACTCTTGATGGATCCAACCCACCTGATGTGTCTCTAAACAGTTTTGGATTCCATGGAGTAAATGGTTTCCATTCCTTATCTTCTAACCCAAGAAAATGGAACCATGGAGACTTTTTGGGATCAATATTTTTCCAAAGAAAAATAATAATTATATTGCAGCTTCTCAAATTTACTTTTTTGAATTCCCAAAAAAAAAAAAAAGCGTAAAATATTTTATGGTATGTAATTAAGTTGGAACAACAATTTCCCAGTTCATGGAAAAGAATCAAAAGCTCCATATTTGATGGTACCTATTTGACCATCAGATGGTTGGTTTTGATTTGATCACAAAATTGGGTCCCGCAGCAGCCTCAATGTGAATACCTATTTTAAGATCTCCACTCCCTTGCTATGTTCATACATGTTGTTGTCTTAAGTACATGTTTTTTTCTTGCACACCCACAAGGCAAAAAACAGGGAGGCCCCTTCACTCCATGATGTGCCTTCTCATTGGTTTGCATGGAAATTCTATTCCTAATATTGGCTGCCACTATTTTTGGCCTGGACTAATAGCCCCCTTCCTAAGAACACACCACCTATTCATGCAATACTCAAGTTTGCAGACTCAAATCTATTGCAATTTTTTACTGGGGAATCTAAAACCAGGGGAAAGAGGGAAGTGATCAATAATTCCACATAAGTTTTGAAGTTGTGAGAACATGCTCAACATTGGACTGAACTTGTTTGGAATGTCTCTGACATTAGCTTCTGGAGGTCCTCCTCTTTTGATTGTACATTCCTTTTATAAGCAGATGGAATCAGTGGCTTTTCAGAGAGTTCAGGCCATCACTATCTTGTGTCTGGCAGTTGTGGCAGTCCAAGAGCCGTCTTCTAGGCTTGATGTCCTTCCAGGCTTTTCTACCATCTCCTTGCTTCGTGGTACTGGTGATGGGTTTAGGTTCTAGGTTTCATGTTTTCTCTTTTTAGGGCTCTCCATTGAGCATTCTGCACTTTGGGGTGTGGTCTTTTGTTTGGACTTTGATTTTATTTATTTTTTCTTCTCTTGTTCCATTGCTGGGTGGTTTTCCTTTGTTTATTTATTTATGCATTTATTTCTGGATCTATGGATTCACTTACTATGATCACCAGTGTAAGAAGCTGCTAAAACCCTAAACCCTAAACTTACATGCTGGCATGATTGTTGGTTTCAAGTTCAAAGTTTCAACCAGGGTTCTGTGGTTCTCACTCTTTGGAACCTGGAACCGGCGGGTAAGAGTAGGATCTAGGTTGCCCTCTGACTGCTGGTTATCTGAATCGTAGAACTGGTTATGTCCAGTGTCGGCTGGTTTATTGACTTTTGACTCAGTTATAAGTTGGCTATCAATAACCTAACAGCTGGTTCTTGATTTTTGATAACCGGTTAAATTGATAACCACCTAGTATTGAATTTTCACAAATCTAATAACCTACCTGAATGACCTGATTATCAACCAAGTAGGTTATCAATCTTTAAACACCAATATAAAATATTAAAAACAGAAGATATTTTTATTTTTGAAAAAACCTTATAAACAGCTAGCTAGTAACCCGCACAATATTAGGTGGTTATCAATTGTTTATCTGATAACCTACTCTTATGCATAACCAATGGTTATTAATCAATTTTTTGATAACCAATTTGACAACCAAATTTTTTTATTGATAACCTGTGTGACCCAAAAAAATCAAGAAATAACCTACCTGGTAGTTATAAAAAAAAGTAATAAATGGCCAACACTGGTTATGACTCTTCACTGGAGGTTTTAAATCATAGAAATGATTTTCACCCTTAACCCATGTTCTCAAAAAATCAAAGAACCAGGTCAAAGAACCTACCCTAAACCACATATTCTTTGCATGTTCTTACATGAAAGCCAATGGTTCCTTGAAATTTTTCAAAAACCCAAAACTAGAGGTTCTTTTGGCTCTAAATATAATGAAAAAAAATCGGAGGATTTCATATTTAAACAATTTTTAAAAAGCTGAAAAGGATGTTCTTTGATTTTCTAAAATTTTAAAAGCCTAGAATCAAAGGTTCTTAACAAAATCAAAGAACCACCCAAGTTCTAACACTAGTTTAAACCAGTGTTGGCCAATTATGTCCATTTTAACATACCAATTGCATATTTGGTATTAAACACTATGTAAGAACATGAATATTAAATCTTTCTTCAAATAGACATCAAATGGGTCTATAGAACAACCTAGTTGTCTTCGGGTATCCCAGGTATGAACATGAATAGACAACAATTTCATGCCAATTAATATGAGATATGGATATGGGCATCGAATGTTCACATCAAAATTTTATCTAAATTGAGAAAAATATTGAATAAATAACCACCAAAAAGTGGTGATTTTTTTCTAGCTTACAAGCTAGAGGATTTTTTTCCATTGGAGAATACATTGTGATGCATAACTTTTACCATTCATGAACAACACAAAACTCTAAACACATTTTTTTAGAGCTTCATTAAACTTGACATATGCATATCCAAAAGCACAAAAATATATATACCTATATGAATAGGACTTTCTCAAAAAAAAGAAAGCCCTAGGCATGAACAAATGTTGGGCAGATATCACCTTTTTGGGATATCCACCTAATAAAGATTTTTTAAAAATCTGTCAAATAAAGATATTGCATTTTTTTTAAAAAAAAATTTAAACATCTTGGCTGGATATCAGATTTTCATATTTTTCAATCTGACTCGGATATCAATGTTATTGGATATCCATCATTTATTTATTAGTTGGATACCAAAAAATCAGGATATCAGAAATTCAAAATTTGGCTTGCTATGTTGGGCGTTAGTCCTTTTTTTTTGGGCAAAAAATCTCCAAAAAGAAATATCTTTTTTTTTTGAAAAGGGAATAATTTGTCACAAATTTGTTTTCTTCTTAAAGGATTCAAAAAAATATCATAAATTAATTTTTAAAGAAAATATAACCATAGTAATAACTATTGACCACAACTTTGAAGAGACTTCTGAAAATGTGTCCCCAGAATAGTTTAAAATTGTCTAGGGATTCTCATCACCCTAGCTACATCAGAAAAATGAATAAAAAACATAGCTATGTGTGAACCTACAAACCTAACCTAATTAGTAACCTGACCTACTTGCTAATTATTAACCCTGGTATCTAGCCCTAGATACGATATCTAGGCCAGATATCAATATCTTTGATATCCGGCATAGTTTTCAAATATAAAATGTCAAATATCACAATGGGTGATATTTGACACCCCAAATATCAACCCAGATATCACCTCGAGTGATATCCACCAAATGTCATTTTTATGTCGAAAATAATATCTAAGACAAATATCCGAAAAAATTTCTTGGATATTCACCCAACAAGGGTATGAACAAGTGCAATGGTGGCATTGATGGAAGCAAACAATGAATTAAAATAAGTCCCCCTTTTTTTTTGTTAAGTGATAACCAATCAATTTTAATTCTACATACTTTTTGAAACCCTCTATACCATACCAACATTGGTTTGAACTTTAAAAGCCCATTTCATGTAGTGAAACTACATATCCCGCACTACAAAATTGCCTAGTGCTTGGTGAGAGCACAACAAAATAATCTAGGTGCAAAAAAAATAAGTCTTGTCCACATTCAAGGTTGTAAGTGGAATGTTTTGAGCTCAATGTAGCATGACTCACTAGGACAACATTTTTAGCTTAACCATTATGGACTGGGTGACCAACAAGGAACCACTAGTTATCAAGAATAGTTTAGGATGTCTCAAGATTGGTAACCAATGCCTTCTATTGGTTACTAAAGTACAAAATCAACCATCATGAGAATCAAGATGCCCTCTTTTCATCCAAGTAGCCAAGGGTTATGGAACATTGGGCTAACGAGAGCCCAAGGTATTATTTTGGACAAATTAATTAATGAGAATGACTTTGGTTACCTAGCATAAACAATTGTTTGAAACTAGTTTGAAGGTGTCAAACGTGTGTTTATTGCCCTATGATCAAACATGGTGGAAATGAATTATGGCAAGGAGCCAATTTGCGACTTTCTTTGTGGACATAGGTTATTGATGCAAACAAATGGTGTGGTCTCTAGGATTTGTGAACAAGTTATGGACGCCATCCAATGGCATGGTCTGACACACATATGTTACTACTTGTAACTTGTGTGTAACTAGCCAATGGCATCACAAGGCATCTTCAAATGACTAGTTATGTGTTAACTAGTAGATTACTAATGAAACATAGGTTGAAGGTTATGGATTGTAATTAATATTGTGCATGTACATGGTTTGGGACTTACTCTCTGTGTAAGTGCAAATGTAAAATCATGTAAATTTGTTTTATGACATGTAAAACAACATAAATGTAAGTTTAAAATTAAATACATTATATGGTTTTACAAGACTATGTAAAACAATGTAAGTGTAAAACAAATACATTCATATGATGTTACACGATTGTGTAAAACAATGTAAAAAGATTGTGATTTTCACTTTGGGAAAGGGAGGAAGGATTTCATAATTTTTTTGGTGAGAGGCCAACCACATGTCCCATTGCAAAAAAAAACCATCAAAACATGCACCCATAACTAATTAATATGGATTTGCAAGAAGGTATGGTCATTAAAAGTATATTATATATACACTTACACACCCCAAACATTTATATAAGACCATGTAAATGTATTTGACAAATATTTACATTGGCCTCATGTAAGTGTAAATGATTTACACCGACACATGATTTACATGTAGTATATATGACTATTGACACTTACAATGGTTGTAACATGTGATCCTAGATTTTTCCAAACATAACTCAAAATTCTTTGAATTTTATAATCATATTTTACTTTCCATGATTCAATAGACTCTTGAATTATTATTAATAAAAATTACTTGTGTGACATCTGAATTTTTTTAGAACATGCATACTTCTCTATTTTCAAATCATAGCCTTTTCCACTTGCTAGAATATTGATATCTAACATCAACCTCTTAAGTTGTTACATTCATGCCTTTTTTCGCACCATATGAAAACTTGGATACATGTGGCATGTAAGATAATCATGAAATCCTTTCAAAATTTTAAACACCATTCACACCCATCAACATCATCTTCTTTTCCATCCTTAATATAATTTGCAACCACCACCACTCTAGTTAAAAATTAGTCTTAATTTGGAAATTGTTCATCAAATATTCAATCTACCACAAATTTGAAAAAAAGATTGGAGACCTGTGACAATACATGTACATTGTAAGGAACACCTCCATATAGTTTGAAATGCACAAAACCTTGTCATTCATTTTAACAATAGAAAAATCATTCCATACACATAATGAAATGGAAAATATAAATTTATGAACCCATTATAAATTTATTTTAACATGTTTGTCAAAACCATCATAGATGAATATTTCAATAGAAAAGTATAGTATACATCTTTTATTTAGTTATTAGTTAATGTGGATAATATATTACCAAGTTAAGGACATTATTGAATACAAACATTTCATATCTCTTATACAACTTCATAAGAGCTCTTTCTCTCATTCTAATGCAACATATTTACATACCAATAATAACATGTCTGCATGAATTAGCATATGTAATTCCAACATGGTATCAAAACTTGGTTCAAACTAATTTGTGTTTTCAATGTTTTTTCAAACAGGTCGAAAATAACAAAATTATCCATAAAATGCTCCCACAAAGGGGATGAAACTACTCATTAAGAATCCATTTGGGGTTGAAATGTTAAGTGAACATTAAAATTAAAAATTAATTTCCACTAAGTACTATAGTTAAGGTCCATTTAACACCTATGAAAATGTTAAAAGGAGTTTGGTCTTGACTATGGTGCCTAAGGCAAACCTTGAGGTAGGTAGCCCTCCTATGCGTATTAGCACACCTTCCACAAATCACAAATCAATTTCAACAATTTCATGTTGAATTTTGTTATTCAAAGTCTAGTACTTTTGGGATTTTTTTCCAAAGGGGACATTAGTAAAAAAAAAAGTAAAAAATATGTGAGTAAAAATATAAGGTGTAATATATTGGTTGTTGGGTAAAAATTGTAAGGTAATTAGTTTTTAAAAAGGTACATTTTATTCAAATAATCAATTTAATTATAATATAGGGTATGTATTAATATGCAATAATGGATTATAATTAATATAGGGTGGCTTTAATATTTATACATTAGAAAAATAGATAATAATAAGGTGATAAAAATTAGGTTGGACAATTATCTAATACCCCCCTACAAATGGTCGTTTGATGCACGTAGATCCCAAACTTTACACTAAGTGTCCCCCTTTGGGACTTTCTAAACAAAATAAAAAAGGGGTGACTAAATCAATCAAGTATGAAATAAGGGCTACACTTGATGTGACTTTAAAGAATTTTAATGTGTTTCAAATGAAAATGACCAAATATCAATTAGGTTACAAATTCAAAAAGTTTGAATGATAGAAAATTCCAATCTTTCAATTTTTTCAAAACACAATTAGTATCTTCCATACCTCAAATCACATCACATTTGAGAATGATGAACATTGACATTTGAATAAATTCATAATACCACACAATGAAGGAATATGAAATCAAACATATTCAATGAACATTGTTTAAATAGATGTAAAATGGTTCATAAGTTTCCAATTTGAGTCATATTCTTCCAATTGGAGCCCAAATAGTTAAATTGGAAATTATGTACTACTTGCCCACATGTGCATAGATAATGTAAACAATTAGGAAGATATAGACATAATGTCCCTTGTAGTAGTAAACAAATTGTTTGGAAAATAGCATTGTCTCACATTCAATCACAATGTGTCTTATATCGCACAATGCATGGAGTGAATTGATTAAATTAATTAAGTCTAAAATGTTAAAAAAATGTATTTAAAGCATTGAAGATGAGAAAAAATGAAAACATGACAATACATATATTCATATTTTTCATGTTATCACTGAACAATTATCAACCATTAATGTTGATTAAGTACCAAATGATGAGGCAATGCTTTCATTTATGAGCTATATGCTTGTAAGTTATAAGAAATTTATAAATTATATGTGCATGCAACAACCTTTAAGGCTTTCACTTACAATAATTTATGGTGGACTTAATCCAAGAACAAATATTTATTTAAAGCCTAAATTCATCAACAAATAGTATGTTTGTTTTATATGTTGGTAAAATAATCTTCAACCTTAAGAAAAATTAAAAAGACCCTAAACCCATTTAAAGATGGAGAGAGAAAAAGACGATTCCCATCAAAAAATGAAAAATGGTCATCTAGAACTAGTTATATACTAAATCAAAGGTGAATTGTTCCTTTTGTAAAAGACAAGATTGTCACATCAAAAATTGTAAAGCTAGAGTGGGAAATAATTTAGCAATTTGAAAAGGTAGATATAAACATTGTTACAAGCACTAACAAGTCGTATGTTGCAATTTTAGAAGAGGGAAAAAACTTATCTAGTATATTGAAAGTGGGGCAACTCAACACATGTCTCATGATGTTGATGCATCCAACAACTATCAAACATGTGAGAGCCTAAGTTAAAACTAGCTAGCCTACTACCTTGTCTAACTAATGAGCCTACTTACATAACTTAGTTATATCAACATTTCAATCAAAGATGTGTCCAAATTTTTGGATACTAATTACTTACATCATCCTAATGTAAGCTAGGTAGGTATGTTGTAGTTATGACATAATTTATTAACAAATTGTTAGTTACACAAAATTGTCCCATTTGAGTATAAACCCATTGACCATGTCAACTAGGGATGTCATTTGTTTGTTCAACTTGATCATATGTCCAATATTACTAGAAACCTATTGGTCATTTTGAACAAAGATGTCATTTTGTTTTGTCAAACTTGATTAGATGTCCCATTTTATTAGAAATTGATTGGCCATTTTGACTAGCGATGTTCTTTTCTTTGTCCAATTCAATTAGATGTCTCATTTGATAGGTAATCAACTAAGTCATGATAATAAAATTGATCCAAAAAAAAAATTAGAATTACCATTCATGCACTAGTCCTTTGGTCAAATTGTATGTTTTCATTAATCAAAATGAACAAAGTAATCAAAACTGATAGTTTGAAAAACCATGATTTGTTACATAATGTATTTACACATTACATTTTGACTTACACAAATTATAAAAAACTCATTATGACAAAGCAAAAAACCATAGTTGTTCCTATTACTGTGAATGTTAATAAGATGAATTATGGCATCAAAGATTATTTCATATAAATAAAACTAAATTACATTAGTTGAAATATATGTCCATATGACTTCATAATATTTATAAAATTAATTCACAATTTTGTAATGCATGTGTTCAAAGAAAACAAAATAAGGACAAGTTTCCCAAATTAAAAAGCATTAAAGCAATAAAGTTGATAGGAATAGTTCATTTGGACACATGCATGGACAAATTCAAACTCCCACACATGCTTATAATTATTTATAATATTTATTGATGATATGTCACATTATTCTAGATTGTATCTTATCAAATATAAATTACAACCATTGATAAGTTTGTTTAATATAAGACACAAGTTGAAAATCAAAGCAATAAAAAGATCAAAAATTTAAGATGAAATAATGTTGGAGAGTACAAGTATAATGTTTTTAATCTTTAAGATCAAGAACATGTGTCATTCAAAGGTAATTCACTATAGTTTATACACCATAGCAAATTGGTGTCTTTGAAAGAAAAATCAAATGTTGATTGGACTAGTCTTTTTTATTTTATTCGATGCCCATTTACCTAAATCCTTTTGAGGAAAGCCTTTGTTAAGTACAAATTATTTACAAAATAGATTTTTTACCCAAGGCATTATCAAATAAAACACCTATTGAAAAGTGATTTGGAATCACACCTAATTTGTTTTATTGAAGGGTGTCTAGATGTCATTCCTACACCCACATGCATAAAAACAACATACATACATTTTATTCACATGGGTGTAAACATATAATGTAGGCACAAAAATCACTTTGTCAATGTTGGATGCAAGTAGATCGAAAGCAACAACAAACATGTCATAAAAAAATTCATTGTTGTGCATTAAATTAAAATTTTCAACTTATTTACCTAAAATTTTTACTTAGTTTAAATTGCAAATAGATTCTCATTAATATAAAATAAATTCCACTGTTGAATTGTAGTTCCACCCATTTTGATGTTACTTACATGTTTTATCAATATGCATGATACATGAATAAATTGGAGACATTCATTTTTTGTGTATGTTTTACCATGTTTTCATCCACATACACAAGAATATATATGGGACACTATAAAAAATCAAAAGCCTATTGTCTTATGATTTTTAATAAAATTATTGCTTGTTGGTAAGCTACATCAATGGAACTCTTCACATGTGTATAAAATACTAACAACATGCAAGAGGCCATACATTGCATGGTTTTCCAAATGTTGATTAGGCAAATGATAAGGACACCTATATGCACTTTAAGATTTTTTCTACCTTGTGGGTGGTGCCATAATTTGTGCAATTAAGAAATAAATGTATCACATTATCCGACACTAAAAATGGGTGCATAACATTGTCAAAGGCAATGTAACCAAGGCTATTTGGCTTGAAAATTTCATGAAATTGGTTTGTATTCAAGTTCATCCCACTGTAATAGATTTTGACTATCAATATATTGTTGTATTAATTGCAAATCTTAAATGGTTAGTTGCAAGTTACGATGGCTCACTTTTTACATCTTTATGGACTTTCTACAAAGTATACTCTATTCAAATGCCACAAACGCATTGTAAAATCATCAATTTGACAAAAATATTTATGGATTAAAATTGTCAACTTGAATAAGAATATATATTGAGGGGCGAACTTCAATAAATATATACCAATCATATAGTAATGGACTTTTAAAGTGGGCATATGGACTATTCAACATTAACATTCAAATGCATTTTTTATTATGATTTCATTTCAATATTTTTTATAGGGATTCCATATATGATACATGATGGAAAACTAAATATGGATTGAAAAAAATTACAACAAAAACTTCAACTGACAAATAATTATGGATTTTTGAGTGACCAGATTTGGACCTTATTTTCAAAAGTCCTTATCTTGGTCATTTTTTGTTGGATTAATATTTTTTTCCCCCAATGTCAAAGAGTTGTTTAGATGGGTAGCCTTTCCTATGGACTTTATTAGTTGATTAATCACCACATAGGGTCCACTCAACATTGGTTTTTAACTATTTTTCCATTCTAATGTTATATGGATTTTTGGGACTAAGACTCTTGCCGATTTTGAATCACCCTAACTTGCATTTAGCCAAATATTATTTTCAAAGAAAACATACATGTGAACCCACAATGCCATTTCACTTGTGAGATAATTTAAATTACACACAATCAACTGGAATATATGTTTCAACTAATGACATGCATAAGAAGAAATCTTGTTCATTTCGACTCTATGTTTGTGACTAGTGTGCAAATCAACTCATTTTGTGATTACATGTGATGGATCCAAATTTTACTCATACCTGTGACCATAATTTTTTATTATCTTGATTGAAATGAAAAGATTCATGGAAAATGAATATATATGTCATCCATTATTGGTGGCATCCATTGATAATTGATAATTTTGTAATTATATTTGTAATTATATGTAGATGACAAGATGACATGTCATATTTGAATTGTTATTGTAACTCAAAATGTACATTTTCATTTATTGATTAGCATGTGTGTTAGAAAAGGCTACTAATACCTAGTGGATTGACAAGGTAGGCTTAGTATAAAGTAGGCTAGGTGGGCCTTTGGGTTACTTAGCTAGCTAGGTCAAGCCATGTTATTCAATTATTATGTACATACTTATTATTTTAGCTAAGTAGATAGTTAGGTAAGTAAGTACCTAACCTAGCATGCTAGGCCACTGTATCCATGGTAGTGAATGAGAAAATAGATTATATAATCACAAAAGTTTATGATTTCCAATGCAACTTTCATGTGACATGGTGTCTCTACAATTAGTTGTTTGATGGCACAAGAAATTACAATTTTTTTTTATAAAAATGTTATGATTTTCATCATTTTTTTATCATTTTTCCCCCATGTCATTCAAAATCTTTAATCTTTCACATGGATTATTTAACCAATCATATATCTAATGATATTTATAAGGCAACATACCAATTTTTTGCCAAAAGCATAAGGGATAATTATAAGATTTATAGATTGTTCATTATCATAATTACAACAAATTTAACTAGTTTTGGACTCTTGAAAATGTCACAATAAACATAAACATATTTTTTTTACTAATCCTATTTTGGATCCCATAACATTGATGTCACCTTGGGCAAGTAATCTTTTCAAGTGGGTCATAGGTGCATGTTCTTTCAAGCTATGAGGAGCTAAAAAAAGGCTAGGATCAAAAAAAAAAACATGAAACTTAGATTTTTGGCAAGACCTTGGAATTAGCCTTGAGTTCATAAGATTGGGGAAAATGTACCTCATTTACTTGACTAGTCTTTGCCCATAATTTGTTACCAAAGGGACGAGGGGGATTATTATTTGAATTTAAAAAATATGTGAGTAAAAATAGATGGTCTCATATATTGTTTATTAGGTAAACATTATAATATATAATATGTGTTAATCCTTGGTCTAATTTTTTTAATTTTAAAAATATCTACTAAAAATGTTAGGTATCAATTGTTAGAAGGTCCAATTAATACATTAATAAGTGAATTGATAATAATGAATGAATTATTAACCAAATGTGGAAAAATGTGAAAATACGTTAATTTTTAAATCATTTTTCTAAACTTGTAACCAATGGTTCACTAGGATTGTAATAAACCATTGAAGTGGAATGTGGCATCACATGAAAACTTTTGTTTATTATTATTTATGTTTTGTGCCATTTGTAAATGAAACTGGCAACTCAATGGCTCATTTCATTTTTAAATACATTTTTTCCCCTTGTTTGTTTGTGTATGTGTGTGTGTGTGTGTTTTGTGTGGTTGTATGTCCTTTTGGAAGAGTTGTGGAGATTTTATTTTCTTATTCTTGCAAAATTCTTTGAAAGCAATGGGGTTGCAAAGAATAAATGTGCAATTTGCTTATGATCTATGTTGTTGATTTTTTATTTTTGTTTTTTATTTGTGCTACATTCAGAAATTGTATTTAATTGGATCCTAGGTCGAAGGGTGAGAAATGGTGATTCTCACCATCTACAACTTCCCCTTATTCCAACACAAGATTACTAGGTAAGCTAGACTATTTAGACAATTTAGGTTGCAAGTGTGAGGACTTGAACTTTTCACCTTCACATTGAAAAATCAAGTTCTTAACCATTGCACCACCACCTTCATAAAGATTGGAACATTTTATTATTTTATGAGTTTAAAATCTCATTCTCCCAAAAAATAGATATTGTTAAAACATTCAAGCACACCACTTTATACCCCTTGAAAAGATTATTTTTAATGTCATATCAAGTTTGTGTATCATACATGATTTGGTGACTGAAATAAGTGGTGCAAAGTTATTTTGGTAGTTTTTGTTTTAACTTTTCATGGAAGATCGTAACTTTCAAGAAACCTTTTTTTTAGGAATGCACACCCATGACTTTATTATAAGTCACATTGTAACCTTTCCAATGGTCTAAAAATCAATTATTTTACATAGATTTTGATCCCTCCAACCCCATTTTAAAGAATTGGGACTCCTTAAAAGGCCCAACTCCATGCATTCAACCGATATCTCAAGGGTTTTACCTTGATTCCCACACACCTCTCACTTTGTGTGGAATCTTGTTTGGCATCTTTTTGACTCATGGCACACCTTGGGCTTATTCCCAACCTCACTTACCTTATCTTGCATTAGCTTCAGTAGGGTCACTAGCTCACATGGAGCTTAGTGTAGCTACTTAGTGTTTGCCCATTGCCATAGGTGCTTCATGGCTTATGCATGGTTAGATTAGGGTTTCTATAACCTAACCATGCATAAAACATGAAGCACTACTACTTACATTAGATTGGGATGCCTTTTTATTGCATCATCTCTCAATTCTAGTTTGTTTGACTTAAATTCTAGGTAAGGAGAAATTGTCATTAGTATGAAGATATTTGTGCATGATGTTTTGGTTTACATGTAAATAATGTGTGTATGCATGCGTGCATGCATGCTTGTAGCATTCATGTGGATAAGTGTGAAAGAGGCCACAACTCCATCCCTCCAATTATGTCATGAAAAACAAAGGCTTTGACATGAGTAATCATCATATCTTCATAACCTTACCTCATTCATAAGTTCTGAACCTTAAAGCAACATTCATTTGCTCTTATTATAAATCATGAATCTCAACCTTTATTTAATCCTTGTGTAGAGTAAACGCTAATTATCATAATACACTTGCAGCATATTTCTAGAACATAGTTTGTGTTTTTCTTTGGTGTGGTTTTGAACTTTGGGTTTTTTATTGCAACTACAGCTTGCTGTCTCTCCCACATGCAGGTGGGTTTGAAGAGTGAGTTCATCTCATATGGTGCCAAGTACATGTTGGGAAGATAAATTGTTGAAGCTAGCATAACCTTAAACAGAATCCCATACAGCTTGTGAGGCGAGACAAAGTGGCACTTTCTTGCAGCTTAAGATGTGAAGAACATTTTCATAACATCAATACCAAGGGTTATGTTCTAACAGCTTGACACAAATTTGGGTTTGTTGTGCAACTTCTATGTTTGTCTATGCTGTTTCAAACGAGAACTTGATACTCATCTGCAAACATGATCTAGCTCATTATTCCTCTATTAATTTGGTTGGTGGCTAAAACTTGTTAAACATAACATGCAACAATCTATCAACTCTCAAAAAATGGGATGCTACAAAATCATTAGTCTTGGACAAATGAGTCCAATGCTGACATACCATCTTAAATGTAATAGGCATTCCATCTGAGATTTTCTCTCAATTGAAGAACCTGGTCGAGTCCTTTAATCTGAAGCAGCCACCATCACACAAGAATTGCCTTTCTAAATTACCAAGAAATTCAGGAGCGGCACCCAGAGATATTTTAGTCTGAAAAAGGACTTATGGCATCCATCCTCTGTTTCCACCAGTGTGGAAATCTCTTTGCCAAGTACCTGGCAATGGCACTTGCTTCATGAGTGATTCTACCACCAATGTACCTGTCAAGCCATTTCATCTAAATTATCATCCCCATCTTGTGAACTGTCGTCATTCTTGACAATTGGAAAACACAGACAATATGATGTAGTCAGATTCATGAGAAGTTTGCAAAATGGAGCTGTGTGTCCAGAACTCTCACTTTTGGACCAGAGTAGGTACATTTCATTGAGGTGTGAAAGACACAATTTTCCATTGTCCTTCCCAAGAATGTCAGTTCTGGTGTTGGGTCTTTGAGGAGTTTTGTTATTGCTGTTTCAAGGAGCTTATTTACTCCATAACTAAATCATCTCAAGATGCAACCTAGTGAGTCAAATTGATGAATCTTGAAGCTGCATATAACCTACATCTTCTAACAAACTCCCTCAAATTAAGAAACTAGACACCAGCTAATTGATGATAGAGTGCAGCACACTACAAGCACAGAGAGGTGGGGGATGATTCTCCATCCCCTTGTTGCATGAGGTAACGCAATTGTTGTGAAGAAAATCTTGAGAGAGAGAGAGAGAGAAACATTCAACAACCAAGCTTCCATCCGCACCGTACTTACCCTTTAGACAACACACCGAGGGCGGGCAGGCGGACTTCAGAGAAGAAGAGCCTTCTTCAGCCGGGTAAAACATATATCCCCGGCGGGGGGGGGGATTAATATATCTGCCCGCTAACGAATTGCATCATCTGCCCGGAAACCTAGCGCCTCTTTCAATTGGCCGACTGGATCCGCGAAATAGCCTTCTCGTCACCCTATTGGGCGATTATGGTGGAATTATCAGCTGTGAGATTGCCCCTTTGGCTGCCCGAAGCCCGGATGGCGTATTTAAAAACGGGCTGCAAGTCTCTCATCTGACTTGATCACTAGTGTTCTTCTTGTTCTTCTTCTGCTGGTGCGTCGTCTTCGTCTTCGTCTTGCTTCTACGAACTCCAGTTTCCGACGGTGCGTAATTTGCAGAGGTAGGTAATCCGGAATGAAGCTCTCATTGCATTCTCTTAAGGATTTTGAGTGTTCTTTTGCTAAGCTTGTATTCTTGGTTTTTCTTCCTTCTTTTTCCCTTAAATTTTGTCGGCCTTTTTCAAATTGGAGCTTTGATCTTGTTGGAGCTTTTAAAATGGTGATTTATGTTCAGGATTTTATTTTGGTCTAGCTTTCTCGTTCCGAAGTTATGGTCCCGAGCTGTAAGAATTTTCCGAAGGGGTTTTTTTTTTTTTTTTTTTTTCCTTTTTTGGGTTGTGGTTGTTTAACTTCTTGTGGTCTTTTACTTTCTACCTGTCTTTTTGTCTGCAAACGGGGAAAAAGGAAGGATAGCGGCCATGGCAGAAACCGCAGCAGGCCAATCA
>Ga0116229_10002445_pt1 | contig 30035 bp, 30 predicted proteins | sample S1TSphgellanicum_3_FD_87313 | JGI IMG/M metagenome (GOLD analysis project Ga0116229, IMG submission 87313) | Host-associated microbial communities from peat moss isolated from Minnesota, USA - S1T2_Fc - Sphagnum magellanicum MG | ecosystem: Host-associated > Plants > Peat moss > Unclassified...
CTTTGAAACATTGTGTGTGTGTGTGTGTGTGTTTTTCTAGCATTTTGCTAAAAGTTTTGAAGTTTTAAGTGTTTTGTTTTGGGGCATTTGTTATACTCACAATCATGGCGTCCACTTTTGATGCTTGACGTATTGAAAAGTTGAATGGTAATCCTTTTCATACATGGAAGATGAAGATGGAATTTCTCCTACATGAAAAAGATTTCTGGGAAATCACCTTAGGAGATTTATATCACCCAAAAGTTGAATTTGGAGAGATTGTTCCTGAAGGAGGCAGTCTTGAATATCGCTTATTCATGAAGAAGGACAAATTGGTTCATGGAATAGTATTCTTAAATGTTGTTGATTCTTTGTTACATTATGTAGCATGTACAAAAATTGCAAAAGATGTATGGGACAATTTTTGTGCAACATTTGAGAAAAGACATGTTGATAATAGATTGTAACTACATCAAGAGCTTTACAATTTTAAAATGTAGAAAGCACCTTTGTGCAAGTTCATATTAACAAGTTTTGAATGATTGCAAATTAGTTAACAAACATTAATCATCAAATTTTTAATGAAGATTTAACATTCACATTTTTAAAAAATTTGCCACCATCTTTACATACCCTTGTGGTTTCACTTAATGCCTACACTGATCAATTGTTTATGGAGTTAGTATATGGACAATTATTGCAAAAAGAATTGTGATGTAAATGAAAAATGTAGTTTAACCATAGTACAAAACATGAAACATTAATTGTTAAAGGTGTTTTTGGAAAGTTCAAAAATGAAAAGCAAAAAAATAAAGGAGCTTGCTACAATTGTGGCACCAAAAGCCATTTTACAAGAAAATGTCACAAGAAGAAACAAGATTGAAACAACAAATTCAAAGGTTCTTCACAAGTAGCCACAAAAAGTAATATTGAACTTCTTGTGATTGTTTTATTTATTTTTTTTATTTGTAAGGATGCATGGTTTATTGATTTTGGAACTTTACAACATTTGACCTTTCAAAAGGAAGTATTTTCAACCTTTGAGTAATTTACTTTGAATCACAAATTATATCTTGGAGACAATAGTATGTTTGATGTATGTGGGAAGGCACTATTGTCTTCAACTTGCCAAATGGGATTTCCAAATGTATTGAAGATGTGTCATATGTTCCAAAGTTGACAAAAACTTTATTATTGATTAGTCAGTTAATTAATAGAGCAAAGTTTTAAGGTGGAATTTAAAGCCACTAAATGTTCGTTGAAGTCTTCTCATTCAAAAAAAGTGGTTGTTGAAGTTGTTTAAAAAGGAATGTTAATAGAAGTTCATTAAAATTGCTCAATCCTTGGTTGCAAAATGTAGCACGAAGATTAAGAAAAGTGATTTGTGGTGTAAAGATTCAAACATGTCTATATGTAGATTTTAACAACCATGGATAAAAATAACCTTGTTAAATGTATGGATCTCAATGGAGATCGTGACTTGAACTTTTAAAATGGATGTGTATGGTAAACACCATTATACCCCATTTCCTTTGAGTGGGGGTTCTCATGCCAAAAAAATTTGTGATTTATGCACATGAAGCTATGTGGTCCCATGGCAACATCTCATGGAGGGGTAAAGTATTTTCTAACCTTCATTGATGATTTCTCTAGGAAGACATTTCTTTATACCATTAAGACTAAATTTGATGTGTTTGACAAGATTAAAGTTTTCAAAGCTTTGATAGGAAATTAGACTAAAAAAAATATCAAAGTAATCAGATGTGATGGAGGTGGGGACTTAACTTTTAAAATCCTAATACATATTTCTACAAGGAAAATGGCATTGAAAAATGGACAAAAATTCCATACACACCAAATGGTGTAGTTGAAAAGAATAATTGAACACTTGTTGAAAGTGTGCGATGTATGTTACAACATATATAGCTGGATCATAATTCTAGGTAGAAGTAATGGCAATTACAACATAAATCCAAAATTACATCCCTACCAAGGCAATTTCCAACATGAAATCAAAAAAGGTCTGGTGTGCAAAGTCATTCGCATGTTTTTGGTTATGTTGCATTTGTTCATGTGTTAAATGAAGCAAGGACAAAGTTAGATTTCAAAGGTGTGAAATGCACATATTCATCGGCTATTGTGAAAAGATTAAGGCGTATAAATTGTACAACCCTATAAGCCAATATGTTATCATCAATCGTGATGTTATTTTTTATGAATCTAAAAACTTTAATGAGGAAATAATGTTTCAAGGTTGGATTTTGGATCAAAACATATGATTTTAAATTAAGAACTAGAGATGGAGGATGAAAAAATTTGTCAATAGGTGCAAAAAAATCCAACAATGGTTGAAGAAAATGTGAATCTTTCATATGTTTTCTTTGTAGATGTTGATGAACCCCATTCTTTTGTGGATGCTTTGAAAGGTGAAGCTTCACAACATTGGAAAAAGGTCATGGTTTCTAAATTTTAATCTTTATAAAACAATAAAACTTGCATATTTATTCGTTTTCCACCTGATCACAAATTAGTGAATTGGAAATGGATCTTCAAGATCAAATATAATGTTGACGATTTTGTGGCAAAGCACAAGGCTTGTTTGGTGGCCAAGGGATTTACACAAGTTGAAGGTATTGATTTTAATGAAACTATTTCCCATGTACAATGAATGGAATCAATTCAAACTTTGCTTGTAATTGTAGCCATTAAAGATCTTGAGGTGCATCAAATGGATGTTAAAACTAGTTTTCTGAATGGAAATCATTTAAAGGAAATATATATGCAACAGCCAAAAGGTTTTGTGGTCAACAGTAAGGAAAATATGGTATGTAAGCTTCAAAAATCCTTGTATGGTTTGAAGTAATTTCCTCATGAATGGAACCGCAAGATTGATGCATATTTCTTATCTCAAAAATTTGAAAGGAATTATGTTGACCATAATGAATTTGTTTTTTAAAAGTTCAATAAAAATTTTATGTGATCATAATTTTGTATGTTGATGATTTGATTTTGGCTTTTAATGACTTGATCTTATTGAAAGAAACAAAGGATAATGTTGTTTTATGTTGGTTTTTATGATTGAAATTTCAGTCATTATGGACAATATAATGGACAAAAATGTCTTTAGTCATAACAAACTAGTCGTTTAGGACAAGAATCTGATTGAGTTTGTTTTGACTGAGTGACTACTTGTGTGTCTAATTTGATTAAAATGTCTAATGTCTAGTATCTATTATGATAGACCTAACTAAGTTGACATGGATGCCACATGGCTTATCTGTTGTAACTGAGGTGATTGAAATGGTGGCCTATATTCGGGTGACACGTCTTATCATCCTAACTTATATGATTAACAAGATAACATATATCTAAATAACACATATCCTATTTGTTCTAATTGAGGTGATTAAAAAGGTAACTAATAATTAGGTGGCACATGTTTTGTCTATTTTGATTGAGGTGACTAATAAGTAATTAATAATCGAGGGACATGTGGTATGTCGATTATGACTAAGATGACTAAAATAATAACCTATACATGGGTGACACATGTCATGTCTTTATGACTAAGCTAACTAATAAAATCAACCCATATTCAAGTGCCACATGGTTGTCTATTGTGACTGACTTTTTGACTAATGTTGATTATGTGTACATGATTAATAACATGCCAAATTGGTCTTCCACCTATGTTTATTCGTACTAATGAATTAAAATCTTACAACATTTTGATGTAACTTACAGTTTGAACCTTACATTACGGTACTACACATACAACATATATATATATATATATACAATGCACACATATGCCATATATTTTGGAACTGCAAATCCAAATCCTACAATAAACATGCATGGATAATAAACAAACAAACCCAATTCTACTTCTAAAGTTACAATGGCACAAACACAAACACAATTTCATATCATGGATATATTAGTATTGCAAGTAGATTGAAAAGGTACAAAACATTGAGACATATGAGGTTTACAAACCTTGTAATTAATTTACAACAAACATCTCTACATGTTTAATAAAATGAAGTTGTTTGCTTCCAAGGCCAGAATACAAAATAACCAATTGCATCTACAACAATGCGGAGAGGAAGATCATGTTCTAAATTTGGAATCCACAAATGGGCACCTCTTATCAAACATGATGTAATGCCAATAGAAAGGCAATGTTCCAACATTGAAAGATTGTGCTATTGAACTACTCCACCACCAAACTTCACAAAATCTCCAATTGCACAATCATTACCTCCATTTGAAAGGAGGACAAAACAATCACCTCTATAATACTACAAAACAAATGCAAATATAATAAGTCATAACATAATGAAAAAAAACATTTTTCTTCTCTAAACATCCCACTAACACAAACTAAATATAAAAACCTTATAAAAAAATAGAAAAGAAGACAATGAAAAGACCTAATTTGGTTCAAGCACTATATGACTTAGAGAAAAAAATAATGTGAGGGCATAATTGAAAGGCTTACATTTGGGTGAGCCTATTCACCAACTCTAACTGCCTTTTCATGGATCCTTAAAGCATGTTTATATGCAACAAAATCTCATACTGATCCATTTTTCTTCACCAAAGTTGAGGGGCCCATTACCCTCTATACACTTCCCATAGCCCTCTTGTTCTAGAAATTCCCAAACATGGTATCAAACACACTACCGCATTTGAAACATTAAGCAATGATACACTTGCAAATAAAAAACTACAACAAGTGTAAATGCATGTAACATAAAGATTCTTGGGTTATAAGTTGTTAAGTTAATCACTTAAGGCGAAACAGACCATGCAAAAGCCTTTAGGCCTTTCGAATGCAGGCCTTGCCTTGTAATTCATTGCTACTCGTGTGGATTGAACCCAACATACTTTACACAACTTGGAGCTTCGTACAATCCAAGTAAGTAAGGCCATAGTGTGTCCATCAAGTAGTTGTCCTCTTTCTGATTATCATTTTGATGAGGCAAAATATAAGAATACGAGACATTTCCCAAACACTTATAGGATAGTCATATGTCAATAAAGTATTTGTAGGACCCAACTCCCTAAACCCTAGACTAATTTCCCTCCAAACCTTATCCATGTTTTTTAGAACTAACATGTGATGTGGATTTAGTTGATGGGCAATGCATGTGTCTTAACATTTGTCAACACCCCACAAAAACAAAGGTTTCAACCCTAACTGACCCCCTAATAAAAAATCAAACATAGGTTTCAAATTTGCAAATGTTGTTGATGACCAGATGCTAATGTCAAAATGGCTATTACATAACCTCCAAGAACTCTCAAGAGTGAGGCCATGGGCTTACAAACTTGTTCCCACACCAAGTGGCAAGAATTAATGGTTTTCAGATATCCATAAATCTCAAGTGACAAGCTTCACATAATAAGCCATTAACATTTAGAACCAAAAGATGTTTGGTCTTATTAATAGCACGCAACTTATTTTCATATGAAATATTACAGGCGCCTATTGGCAAATCAGAACTCGCTTCTTTAGGGTTTAGCCCACATTGATTAATCTTACTATGCTTGGAAGTTGGAGCGTCCATTAGGGCTACCTTGGTGCTATCCACAACATTCTTCCCATGAACCTTAAATTAGATCTACCTCTAAACACAAGATTTGGGATAGAATCCTATGATTGAAAGACCACCAGCGTTGTTGTATTCTTGGCTTTGTCGATAGGCATTTCAAAAGTGGCTATAGTATTTGCATTGAGGGCATAGCCTGTAAATTCATCCATTTTGTCATGCTCATTAATTGTTTGTTCTTGGACCTTATCCGTGTGATCTATTAATGAAGTTAAACGTCCGCCCTAAACATATCATCCCAACTCATAAGAACCACATCCCTCATCCCCCTTAACCTATTAAAAAACTTAAAAGGCAGTAGAAGTTCAATTAACATAAAACATTATAAATTGTTAGCTTTTTGACAATTATAAAACTGGAAGTAAAAATTATAATGATAATTGGTCAAACTAATCCAATATTTTAGGAAACAGAACAAACTAATCCAACAAAATTAGAAACATAACAACCCAACCCAACAAAGTGGGAAACATAATCGAACAAATCTTGTCCTATAATCTGCATGTTAGTTACCACAGCCATATTGCCATCATGAGAGGCAATCACTTTGTCAACAACAACATTTAACGTTTTCCCCCCTTTATGTACAATTTGATTCCTTACAGTGGCTGTTGACTTCAAAAATGAAAACATTTCTTCCATTTTATTGAACATATGATCTTGCTTTTGCATTAGTTGATCATTGCTAGATTTCAAATCTTCAGTGACCTTAACAAGTTTTTCATAATTGTTTCCCATGGCCCCCATGCACAGGTCAATGTTAGATGTCAAAGATTGGCTTGCATTGTCCAAATCTTCCTATTGGGCCATAACATTAGGTGCATAATATTATATCAATATAGAAAGAAAGAAAAACAACTAGGACAAATAGAACCACAGAAAGATAATGTTTCATTTGAAATAACTTGCAAGACCTAGCTAGGACAAATCAAAGCTTGAATTGGTTATGCAATTTTTGCAAGTTTGAACAGAAAAGATGTTTATTTAGTTTGTTCTTACCTCATCCTCCTCCACTTCTAGCCTTTTGCACTTATTAGAACTTTTTTCCCTCTCAACTTCCTTATGTATCTCCACCAATGTGGGTTTTTGTCCTAGATTAACCTTTTAAACCCATCCGACCCATAGGTTTCAGAATCAAAATTTGAAATTAAGTAAGGAAATGCAAATCATGAAACTTTAAAAAAGAAGTAGGAAATCAATTACTTACCATTCATTGTTCCACACCAATATCACTTGCTCATCCAACTCATGATGCATTCTTCCAAACTACCCAATTTTTTGTCATTCGTGTAACCCTATTTACATTTTCCTCTTGCTTGAGAACTTCAATCAACTAGTCCCAATGTGTTTCTATGCAATTCCGTGGTTTACTTTTGTTTTTCTCTATCTTTTTTTTTCACCAACCACACCTACTTTTCAATACTATGGCCACCTGGTCCTTCACATGTTTATAGGCAAGTGGAAAATCTATATATTCAAAACCCACATCCAAAGCTTCTTTTATGGCATTCAACTTGTTGTAACCTTAGCCTTGGGCTCATGACCAAGGCAATGGTTTGCAAAAGTGTGAGCCAAGAGTGAAGCTCGGGAGTCACATTTCATGCTCCTAGGAGTGTAGGAAAGTGTGAAAGAATGAACTCACACATTCCCAAGTGGGTTCCCACTTTGGGAATTGGAGTCCTAATAGACTCTTGAATTTTCAAAAAACATTTTAGGGGTCAAAACTCATTTGATTAAAAAGCTCCTTATACCATTGGAAAGCTCTTGAAATGCAGATGTCTTAAATGGGCTCGTATGACCCATTTGAATATTTAAAAGACAAGGTATGGCCCAAAAAAAGGCCAGGAGTCAAAGTGCCAATTTGATTCCCAACCACTAAAAGTCAGGAATCTCCCTGGTTTATTTGTGTGCAGGTAGCATGTCACATATCGTTGAAAAGCTCTTGACAAAGATTATAACTTTGCTTTAGACTTCATTTCAATCGAAGGTTTTCAAAAGAAGTTATGGGCCTCCAAAATCGAGGGAATCCCAATTTCGAGAATCTCGGGACTCCCAACTTGAGAATCTTGGGACAAAATGACATTTGGATGTAGCCCCCATGGCTAATCATAGAGAATACTATAAAGGGGAAGGTGGTGACTTCCCCAAATCCAAGCAGTGTTAAGTCTTGTGAGTTCGTGTATGCCCGTGGCTCGTCTGTGCACCAAAAGTGTTCCAATTACGCATTAACCAATTTGTTGTTTGATTTGTGCAGGGCCATGTGAATAATTGACTCACTTATCACTCATCCTAATCCCCATCTCGGACCTCTAGCATGCCCCTTCTACCTCCAAAGTGCTATGAGTTAGGGAGTGCATCCCAACTTTTTCTTCCGTTATTTTTCACCATTAGACTTGCATTTGAGTCTTACGAAGAGTTTGGGGTGCATCACAACTCTTAAATAGGTTGTTGCCAAATGTCATCAATGGCGGGATTAAGCTTCAAGGTATACCTTTAAAGTGGAATCAACCAAGCGCACTTGCCACCACCAATGGGTTTTCTTAATGGATTATAATGGACAATAGGTTTGACATCCTTACCATGAAGTTCCACCATTTCAATTCCAAGCCTATTCATGACTTTGTCCATTGCACGATGCCTAGCCCTCTGTTTCGCTTCCCTTGAACGATGGTCTAATGAGACCACTATGTTATTTAATTGGGTAGATGAGCATGTAGCTGATCCAACTCCCACATTGGACTAACCCCCTGTGGAATTTCGGATGTTTGTAGGGCAAGTAGGGGTTGTTGGGTTATTTGTTGCAAGCCATTGTCTTGGCAACATACCGACTATTGGAATTGTAGGCCATGTAAAAGGTTATTGCTAATATTGACCAATTACCATTTGTGGGCTTCCAAGATATTAGGCCTCTGCATAGATGGGGTTCGTGGGTGCTAAGTTGAAATTGTGGGTTCGAGTGGGGGGTACTAGGTTGACTAAGATGGGAGCATTGAAGAGTATTAAGCTAGATGAACTAGGAGGATTCTAGGGTACTGAACTGCAAGTGCATGGATAGTTACACTAGTGTATTAAGCAAATGCAGATGGCATTGGGGGGTATTGAGTGCCTAACACTGGCAAGTAGTAATTAGGTGTTGGCATACCTTGGCGGTATTGATTGGATGGCATAGGCATATGAAGTTTAGTTGGTTGTGAATATTGGCCAAGTGGTTGGAGTATTGGCTAGGTAGTTGTGAGTATTGGTTAAGAGATTGTGTATATTGACCAATGGGCTGTGAGTATTGGCCATGCATAGCTAGGTATTAGTATTGGTAAGTTTGTCTTTGGTATTAGTTGGGTGGTTGTTCGAATTGATTAGGTGGTTGTTGGTATTGGCCAGGTATGCCATGTATGGTGGCTAGGTATTTTGGGGTATTATGTTTGGCACCTCTAAACCTATTGTTACATACATTTGTGCATCTATAGATTGACCTACAAAGTGCCAAACAATACACAACAAAGATATAAGTGGGTACATACTAATGTTTGAAAAGAAAAAAAATTGCGAATTTGGTCTTGGATAAGTAGTTGAAAAATATGGTACCAAATATGGTTGTCAAAAGATTTACCTATAGTGTCTATTGGCATTTGTTGAGTAGAAATGGTTGTTTCATGAGCACCACTGGAGCCTGTAACCATGGGAATCCCAAATTCTATAACCAATGGCTCCTTCATAGTCCCTTCATCACTAAAAGTATATCCATATGGCGCTGAACCAGATGCAATATTGTCATTAGCATTGTTCAATTTGTTGAGGAGAACCATGGGTTGTTTTTGTTTCATCCAACATTTAGGTTGTTGTCTTGCAACTCGTCCCTTCTTTGGGAACATGCATAGATTAGCCATGGTAGCCACTCAATAAATGTAAAAGAAAAAACTATGGCAAACCTACCAAACTTAGAAAAAAAAGTACAATAATTTAAAAAGACATATGTGAACAAGATGACCACAAAGTAAAATACAAAAAGAAGAGCAATTTTCATGGCAATTTGAAATGTACCTTATAATGAACAATGCATATAAAGAGGATCCTAACAAATTAACAAAGAACACAAAAAAAGAAATCTTGCTTTTTTTTTCCAAAAATCGACCTAAAAGATTTTGATAATGTAAAAGAAATTTGGCAAGCCACACTCGGAATCAAGCACATGGGGTATGGAACTACTTCTACAGAACCCTTACTTTAGCAAATTCAACAACTCAACACAAAAAAAAAGGATTTTAGAAAAATGGGTGCATACCTATCATTGTGGCTTTTCCTTTTCTAAGCTCTCCTTGGAATTTTCCTCAATTTCGTCTTGCACGTCATCTTCATCAAAATCCTTGTCTAGATTTGCTTTATACCCACGATCTGAATCTGACCTCACCCATCCTTTGTTCAACTCTAAATTGTTATCAACCACCACTGTGATTTGTTTGTGAAATTGAGAGATGCGTTGAGGTTTCACACTTGGATCCATAAGAACCCTCAACCTCTGAAATTGATTAGCAACATGGATGACATTGTTTGTAATTTGTTTCTCTCTACAACAACATAAAGAAAAATAAAAATGCATTTTATAACTACACAAGAAACTAGAAGGTGAGTGAATGAGAGTGAGTGAAAGTGAAAGAGAGAAAAGAAAACAGGTAGAGAGTGAATGAGTGACAATGACTGAAAGGGAAAAAGAAAAGAAAATAAAAAAAAGTGCAATGAGGAATTTGAATCCTAAATGCTTGGATGACATCTAGAACAATGTGCAAGAAATTAAAGTTGAACTTTATCCTAACTTTTGATGATGAAATAGGGTTTATACAAAGGAAACTATGGCCCCCAAACACAAATGTCTACTACTTCCCTAACTAAAAATTGTCAAAAAATGCAACCAAGCTTAAGCAATAGGTAATTGTGAAGAAAGAAAAGTTTTCATATCCTACTTCCAATCTGCACCAAAAATCAAAGTGAACTTTGCCTCATTTTTGGCAATGGTGCGTTGTCGAACTTCATCATATTCTTCTTCCAATTGAACACCGGCATTTGCATTAAGAATTGCCTGCTCAGTCACATTTACACTTGCCACCATCATTACCACACCATCCACACCTGCCATCACCATCTAGTCATAGTGGATAACAAACAATAGTGCATGAGGTAAACAACAACCCTTATCCCAAATATAAATGCCTTCCCCACCTCTATTTTTCCTTTTGAATGAATATTTAACTTTGCCATTTTAGGTTCACATTTGTTCCTTTACACCTTCTACACCCACAAGTATATTCTGCCATATACCCTTTTCTATCCATTCTTACAACAATTTTGCAAAGGTCTAATTAGATCTTCCATTGCTGCCAATAGCTTGAACAATGACCAAGCTTGCATCAATAATTTAAAATGGCAAGAATTGCATTGTCTACATCTAATACTAAGTGAACCAATGACCTCTACTAAATATTCACATTGCTAATGTGAGCAAATGACCTTTACTAAATGCTCACATTACCCTCGTGAGGTTAAAGAAAAACCCAAGTAGTTAACATGTACTTGTGGTTGCTTAAGTATGAAACAAACAAGTACTAATCAATACTTGTTAAGTATGACAAACATATGGATACTAAGTATTTATTTCTAGCTGAAATATATTATGTACATACCTTCCTTCAACTTAACCATAACCTTAAATATATGTATTATGTGCATTGACATTTTTAATGCATACATAACCTTCATTGTATCCTGATACATTGTTATTACCATAAATGTTAAAGGATCATAAATTAAATTCAGATAGAAGATCATGCATCAGTGGGGTAGATTATTATGCACCCTTCCTAAATGCCAAAAAATATATATTGATTGAACAAATTGAACATAGTAGTGGCTGGATGACATGTGTGATTTGTCAAAATTAGGATTTGCAAAAGTGTTAAGACATGATTGGATTTGGAAAATTGGACATTTGTATCAATCTATTGAGTTGACCATGTAGTTTACTTATGATTATTTTATCTGTTCCTAGACATAGGAAAGCATGTGTGCAATCTAAAATGGCTTGACTTGAATGAGTTATGTGAGCATACATAATGTTGAAATTTTACTGAAATGATTAAGTTATAATATGCAAGGATCTTATTGTCAAATGTCAAGGGATGAGGGGTTGCCAATTGCACAAATGCAATGGCACCTTGCATCTTAAGCATTATTTGAGGTTGAAGAGCTTGAAGCAAATTGACAACAATTAACAAGCTACAAGTGCCCATGTAACTCATGCCATGGCAGAAGATGTCAAACTCGGGCTACAATTTAAAAACATTTGAGATTGAATGGGTGAGATCGATATTTCCAATGGCCAATGGTGGTATGGATTGGCACCCTAACTTTTAAAATAGTGGATCAAATTTTTTGATTTCAAAAAATATTTTTTTGTACCCCTAGAATGTGGGAAAGAATCATGTGAAACTAGATTTATTTATTTGTAATATTATCCAAAGATATATGATAGTGACATTGGTTATTTTATGGATAGGAAGGAGGAGATGTACTTACAACATATACAATTAGGAGCTCGAGAACACCCAATTTGGCTATAATTCCCACACTTGACCCATAAATCTAGGTTCATAGAATGGTTGTTGATGCCTTCTCCAAATTTGACAAATTTCAATAGGGGTGTGAAGAGCAAAACCCACTAAACATTGAACTCTTGGAGAATCCAAGAACTGATTTCCCAGTTGACCAAGGATGACATGAAGCTATAAATGGAGTCAATGATCACAAAAGCATCAACCCCATTGTTTGAAGGTTCTTTCATGAGCATGTTGTCGGCCATGTTGTTGTTGTTGAATTTGAAGATAGTCCATGGGTTTATCAATGTTTTCATGGACGAATTATTTTCACTGTTGAGGATGGAATTACTACCAAAAGGGAACAAGATGCCAACCACAACTTATGAGGCCCTTAAGGAATTGGGTTTATGTTATGATTCCATTCACAAATGCACTAATGGTTGTGTGCTTTTTCAAGGCGCCTTGACAGATTACAAAGTGTGTCCCAAGTGCAATACTAATAGGTATGTGGAAGAATCACAATGTCTTCCATAGAAAGTGCTGCAACATTTCTTTTTGATTCTAAGGCTATTATAAATGTACAAGTGCAAAACTTTGGCAGAGTTGTTGAAGTTGTTGATCTAGCACAAAAATGGAACAAACATAGATGGCCTAATTCAAAGCATGTCGGATTCTAGGAGTTGGAAGCACATTAATGAATAATGGCCTGAATTTGCAATTAAAGCATGAAACATTAAATTAGGGTTGGCATTAGATGGGGTGAACCCATTTGGAGACTTGAGATCTTGTCATTCTACATGGCCAATAATTATGTTGAATTACAATTTGCCACCTTGGTTGGTAACAAAACATTACTTTTTGATGTTGGCTTTAATAATTCTTGGCAAGGAATTAATAACAACTACAAATGTGGATGTGTACTTGGAGCCTTTTATTGAAGAGTTACAATTGTTGTGGCAAGGTGTTAAAGCTTATGATTCGTTCCAGGGGGCAACATTCAATTTAAGGGCTATGTGCATTTGGAACATCCATGACTTTCCAGCCTATGGGCTATTTGCAAGATGTGTTACCAAAGGTCTTGTGGGTTGCCCACCTTGTGGCCTAGCTACAAAATCATAGTATTCAAGGAAATTGAAGAAAGTCATTTATTATGGGAGTTGATAGTATTTTCCATATTGGTGGGCTCGAGGTGCTTTAAATGGGGAAACATAAATAGGGTGGCGCATGTGCGAATAATTGCATTAGACACCATGAAATGGAACAAGGAACGGGAAATGTGGTTACAAGGTCCACAAAATAGATCTAGTTCAAAACATGATCATGTACACAAACATGGCATCAAATGGCATTCCATCATGTTTAAACTCCCATACTGGGAAGTAAGTTTCCTTCAACCAAACATTTAATCACAATTAGTTTTTTGTTATTTACTTATTTACATTAACATGGCCCAATACTTAATAAGGTAGGTTAAGGTTTGATTTATAAAAAACACTATTTCCATTTAATTATTTGTTGGCTAGGGTTTGGTCATTTGCAACACATTAGATGTGATGCATTGTGAAAAAAACATTTGTGAAAATGTGATGAAAACCATATTTGGGATGAAGAACACAATAGTAGTTTGGGAAGACTTGAAGGAGTGTAACATCCAGCCACATTTGTGGCTACAAGCTAGTGTTGTGAACCATGGTTTCATTAAACCAGCAAAATCATATGTGTTGACATATGAGGAAAAGGAAAGGTTTATCCAAATTATTGAGACTTTGAAGACACCTACACATTATGTTTCTTCACTCAATAAGAGAATCAAAGACCAAGATTTAAAGGGCATGAAGTCACACGGCTACCACATTGTGATGCAAGAAATCTTGTTTTTATGCATGCAACATCTTATGACTAAGGAATGGAAGATGGCAATTCTTCACTTGTGTCAAGTTTTCAAAAGGTTGTGGATCCAACATTGATGGGGGACTTGAAAAAGGAAGTGGCAATCACCTTAACCTTGTTAGAACAAAAATTCCTTTCTTCATTTTTTGATGTCATGACACATTTGTTAATTCATTTAGTTAAGGAGTTGGATTTATGTGGTCTAGTCCAAACTTGGTGGATGTATCCTATTGAAAAGTATTTGAAAACCTTGAAAGGATATGTGGGAAATAGAACAAAACTTGAAGGAAGTATGGCAAAAAGATACACAATAGAGTAAACTCTTGGGTTTTGCACTGAGTATCTTGTGGATTTTACAGCCACAAGACGTAGGGTGTGGGATGACAAAGAAGACCCCTCCATGTTTGATGAAGTGTTGGAAGGTGGTGGGCGTCCAGGAATTATGACTACAAACCTTCGAGACATGGTCCATTCTTTTGTGCTTCAAAATGTGGGACTAATGGCTACATGGCATGAGAAATGTATTCTTTACTTTTAATTATTTTAATAATGAAGTTGCATAGTTCTTTTAAGAATATGTTTTAGATAGGTCACACCATTCAATTTATCAAGAATTGTTGTTATTGTTGTAGCTATGTTATAGCCACTTGTTGTTTCACAATTTTGTATTACCAATTTGAATTTTTAAATTTTTTGAAGAGTTGTAAAGGTTAATTAGGTGTTATATGTTGTATTGGCAAAAAACATTTTACAATAGTTAAAATTTGGGATCAAGAGAGGAGAAATTTTTTGCTACTTCAAGGTCGGTCTCTGGCAAGGAATATTGTGTTCCCATATGACCTTGCTCCATTGCCCCCCTTTGCAACATGGATAAGGGCTTCCATTACAGTGACTCTCAATGATGGGGACACAATTGACAAAGACATCGTGCATATGTACATGCCTCCAACATTGGAAGCTATGTCATATCAAGCCATGTATGCTTATGGTAACCACATTCGTGTTGCAAGTGTTAAAGAACATCTAACAACAAATGATTGTGATGTAGTGGCAACTTTTGAACAAGAATGCATATTAGGCCCAAGTGATCAAAGACCGGTTCTTGCAAAATTGGAATATGTTGGTCGAGTTGAGGAGATATTGGAACTAAATTATGGGGTGCTCAACACAATTGTCTTCTTATGCAACTGGGTGAGATTGAACTACATTAGGAGTAGTGCAATAGTTAAATGAAATGAATATGGTTTCACACTTGTGGACTTTCATCCCTTATTCCCATTTCAGACCAATCATTTGCTTTCCCCTTACATGTAAAACAAGTTTTTTTTTTAGTGACCCAAAAGAAAGGGGGTGGAAGGTAGTACTACGGAAAGATCACTATGGGAAAGGGATAATTAAAATTATTCAAACTGACCTTATGGAATTTGATATGTTTCGATTTGACAACATTAATGATTACACATGTTTGCAAGCTCCTATTTCCATTCAAGAGTCCATTCAACCTGCCACAATTGTAGGTGGTTTTATTGTTGCATCATTAAATTTAGATTTGGTTGCTCATGAGGGGGAAGATGGTGGAGTAGATAGTGCAGAGGAATATGCAACAAGTTGTGATAGTGATGGTTAATTAATTATAACATAAAGGTTGGTTAATTATTGTTGGACCATCCTTGCTGTTTAGTTTAGTTTAGTTTGGAGCTAGACATTTATATGTTCAATTTATGAAACTTGGACATTAGTGCACAAGTAATCAAAGTTCAAAAAACCATTTTAATATAAAATTTCAATTTCAATCCTCCATTTTTTCATTTTTCATATGCGTTTTGTTATTTTTCCATTGTTGCCTCTACTTCTATTTTACTATGAATGATCAAAAACATAAATTGAATGTTCGATAACTCGATGGTCTTTTCATATTTTCCAACAATTTGGCTATTTAAAAACTTAAATAATCTCTTTTCTATTTTCATATTGCCACCTCATTAAAAAGTTGCATTATAATCACATTTAGTTAGTCTAAAATGATTGATTTTAGTCATCTTAGTCATCTTAATCAAATTAAATGAGTCTACATAGGTGCCACACATGCCACATGTGTACCCAATTGTCTAATGTGACTAAGGTGCTAGTTTGTTTTAGTCACAACAAACACACCTACTTTTCATGTTAGTCAAATTAGACATTATTAGTCAAACCAAACATGTTACATTGCGACTAAAATGAATATGTAGTCATCTTAATCACTATATTAGTAGCAAAAAAACCCTTGTTTTGTAGTAGTGACCCAAAAAATTTGAAATGGTAGATCTAGGTGAAATTTAATATTGCTTGGGGATATATATAAATCGTGTTTGACAAAATTGTGCGATTTATTTAAACCAAAGCAAATACATTGGAGGTATATTGAAACAATTTGGAATGACTAAAAGTAAGCCAGTTAAATTTTTTTTATGACCAATTGCAAGCTTTTGAAGGATATGTCAAAGTGATGCAAATTTAAAAGCAATGTGGGCCTCTTATTTCAAAACGCTATTAGAAATCTCATGTATGCAATGGTATACATAAGACTTTATATTGCATAGGCAATGGGGGTTGTGAGCCAATTTATGGTTAATTTTGGACAGTCACATTGGATTGTAATGAAACAATTTTTTTGTTATTTGAAAGGCATAGTAGATTTTGGTTTGTGTTTTAGAAAAAAAGCAAGGATGTTATTATGGGCACAGTGCATTCTAATGAGCATGTTAACCATAGTTGGGGTTAAACACATTTTGAAAGGATTTGTAAATCATAGTCAGGGTTTGAAAAAGAACATGAAGGGCCAAACACATTTTGACAAAAATGTAAACCATAGCCAATGTTCTGAAAGGAACATGAGGGGCTAGGTGCATTTTGATGAAAATGTAATCCATAGCCAGGGTTCCAAAATGAATATGAAGGGCTAGGCGCATTTTGATGAAAATGTAATCCATAACTAGGGTTCTAAAATGAATATGAAGGGCTAGGCACATTTTGATGAAAATGTAAGCCATAACCAAGGTTCCAAAAAGAACACAAGGGGTCATGTGCATTTTGACAAAAATGTAAGCCATAGCCAAAGTTTCAAAAAGAACATGAAAGGCCATGTGTATTTTAATGAGAATGTGAACCTTAGCCAAGGTTCCGAAAGGAACATGAGGGCCATGCACATTTTGATGAGAATGTAAGCAATAACTAAGGCTATGAAAAAAAATGAGGGGCCAAGCACATTTTAACAAGAATGTAAACCATGGCTATTGTTCCAAAAGGAAAATGTAAATCATAACCAAGGCCAAACATGTTTCAAAAGAAACATAAGTCATAACTAAGGTTCCAACAAGAACATGAAGGGCCATATGCATTGGAAAAGAAACATTTATCATAGCAAAGGAATTGATGAAAGCAATATGGGTGAAATACATTTCGAAATGAATGTTTATCAAAGCCAATGTCCCAATATTGGGGATTATGATATTATTTATGGAAGCACACAAATAAGTGCCTATTGTGGTGCAAATTAAGTTAACAATATGGATGACCGCAAATCCACATCAAATTATGTTTTCTTATTGAGAAATGGTGTTAGTAGTTGGAATAACAAGAAAGAAACCTCTATTGTTATGTCATTAACAAAAGAAAAATATATGGTAGCTTCACAAGTAACAAGGCAAGCAATGTGGTTCTCATCACTTGTTGGGAGCATTAGTGTTCCATAGATGAAACCCACATCATATATGATGATAATCAAAATTGTATATATTTATCAAAGAACCAAGTCTTTCATGTTTGCACGAAGCATATTGAGGTTCTTCATCATTTAATGTGAAAGAAGGTTGAGGAAGGATTTGTTAAGTTGGTGTAGTACAACACAGAGAATATGGTTGTAGATATTTTGACCAAAGGATTTTCTGCTAATAATCATGAATCTTTTCGACATTTGATGGGTGTGATTAATTGCATAATTTAATAGTTTGTTGAGTGGGAGTGTTGGATATCAACCTCCTACCAAGTTACTTAAATTGCTTTTACCAATTTATAGTTATTTGAGATATTTGTGTTACATGCACATACTTTTGGGACTATGAAATATGTTAAGTAAGTTTGTTTATATATCTCTAATTAAGTTTAGTGTGAAATATTTCAATGCATGAGATGATGACCTTGTCCATGTGCCTTCTAAAGCAGGTAACATCTACATGGGGGTGTTCATTTTGTATTTGGATTAGACAAAAGCTCAAGGGTGGATCATAGGTTTGTAGCAACATTTGCGTGATCCTAAGGTTAGGTGGAGAGCTTGTGATAAATAAAGATGTTTATCATGTTTATTTTCTTATTGATCCATTGTCAATTTCCAACATTTATGTCTATTGTCAACTATTTTAAGAGTTCTTCTAAATAAAATCACCAATTAAGTTGAAATTTGCTTGAAGATGTTCGATCAAGAAATTGAAAAAAAAACACTAGTTGTGCTTACAAAAAGCATTATGTAACAATGCTTTTCATGGACTTTTTGAAATTTTTATGGATGCCTCTTTGTATAACGAAGTGAAGATATTTTTGGCAAACATTAGTTATTTTTTCTCACACATGAATGAAAAAAATAATGAATTATTTGTATCTATCTAGAGAAAGTGATTTTTTTCATTTTGGAACACGTGTGACAATGATTTGTTGCACCAAAATAGCAAAAAAAGGTTATGAAAAGATAAATAAAATATAAGTTTGGTGAAAGTTCATTGCTAATATGTGTTTTTTCACAAGTTTCAAAATTGATAGTAAGATGTAGTCCAAAACTTGAAACGAAGTTCAAAACTTTTAAAAAATTGAATTGAAAAGCAAAATTAACTTAAACACTAAAACTCTTTCTCAATTTGCTATAATTATACAATGCAATCTGGAGTAAAACAAGTGAAAGATATTTTTCAATAACAACTTCAAGCAACACATATTTTCATAGAGAAAGTACAAAAAATAGGTACAATCCTTTTGCAAGGAATATTGCTAGCCTTTTCTTTTCTGATAGATTGATTTCACCTTTCGCTAAGGAGGCGCAACCACCATAACATGAGTTTTTAGTTTCCCAATTCACCACACATGGTTTCTAGATGAGGTTTAAAATGCTAGGTTGCATCCAAGGACAAAGGAAATTTCACTAAATTTTTATTTTTAAGTGATTTTTATGCTATTTTTAATTGTTTGGACAATTTCCTCAAATACTTGTTGTCATTAAAGCTAAATTTTTTTTGGGATCATCACCTCTCATGCTAAATCTTTTCTGGGATCATCACTTCTCATGCTAAATCTTTTTTGGGATCATCATCACTCATGTTCCTACAAAAAATAAAAATAAAATAAAAATTAAAAAAAATTGGACATCACCTAAGTTTTGGGTGAACCAACACCCAAACTGATACCATGGTAAAAACTAAAACCCCCAAAATTAATTTAAATTACTTCTAAACATTACAAAGTATCCCAAGCTCAAACTAAATCTGAGTTTCTGGGTACAAGCCTAACATTTTTCAGCCTTACTCTGGCCACTAGGAGGCCTCACTCAAAAACTTTAAAATACCACCAATATAAGTGTTGGGTCATTCTAACCCCAAGCTCTAAAGATTTTGCGAAATGACACTTCACAACAAGACATAACACAAGTTCATCCCAACAATGACAATGCGACAAGATGCACATTTCATTCATGCAATGATGATAAACTGTTAACTCTCTAATGAAAAATGAGCAAAATTACAAATATATCTAGATGACTTTAGTTTTTGTGGTGATCTAGACTATCATTATAATCATGTAATGGCTACCATGGCATGAAAAGTAAACAAATCTTGACGATATTTTCATGTTTATCTCATTTATTTTCTTACTTTTAGCAATGGCATTTCTATCATAACATTTGGACTACTTTTAGTCACCAAAAAAAATGCTGCTACACAAATCTTAAAATTATTCTTGATTACCTAAATAGAATGATTGGTCAAATATTTTGCTATTAGCATTCTCTCACCTTTTACAATTTCAAATTTGATGTTTGTGAATGAAACTAGTGAAAGGTTAAGTAAACCAAATGTGAAATATTGTTGGAGGCCCAAAATTGGGTATTGGCAGAGCTCCAAGATGCTCTAACTTGAAATCATGTAACTCCTCAACACTCACTAGTGCACCATCCATTGAAAACCTAATATTACTCAGTTGTGAATGGTAGGCAAGAATATGAAAGAATTCTAGTTTTTTCTATCTTCATATCTACTATGTAGCCAAATCTGGTTAAATTATCTTATGGATGATGGCCACCGCACCTACATCACAAAATTGATTTTTTAAATTTATAAATTTTTTATAATTTATAATTTATAAATTTTTAATAATAAACAATAAATGAAACAACCCTCCTTCTAAGAGGAAAAGGAGGTGTGGAAGCAACTTATCCCACCTAGTAAATTTAGACATAGAAAAAACTTAAAATTTATACACTTGGCTCCAATCTATCAATTCACCCTTAAACATGAGGAAGGACCAATTTGATCTACTTTTCAATGTAATTTTGTTTAACTCTCACATTTAGGGGTTAAGGAAGCTTGTTAGTCATGTTCAAATCTCCCAAACCATCATGTCCCCATCATACTCTTGATACCATTGAAAAGCCCTCCCCATTTGATACCATTGGAAAGCCCTTGACGAGGAAGGGTGCTCTAAGCAATTTCACATCATTTCAACCTTATGTTGCCAGAGTTATTGAATATTGTATGACTCTATCCAAAAACAATCAACAAAATCAAAACTTCCTTTTTGGGGGGGGGGGGAGGGGGCAAGCTCTTGGTATTGCTAGAAAGCCCTTGATGAGTGAGATTTCTTTTGGAGTTGATTTCACAATTTCTACACATAAGGTGTGCAGATACTGAATTCTAGATAATTTTCATCTCTAGAAATTAGTTCAAAATTCAAATATTTTTTTTTTCAAAAATTGGCCCCTATGGTCATGGTTGTGTTCCCACTTAGAGCAATTACATAGTCCTGTTCACACTTTGGCCACTGACACAGGTCACACTAGTAGTTAGCTAAAACATAGAAGGATGCTTAAATATTTTAGACCTTCACATCTCATTTATAGCCTAATTTGGTTATAATCTTCCTCCAATCCCCACTCTAGTTACATCACAAAATTGGTATCAATATGTGAATGCCTACAAGTATTAAGGACCTATGGAGGGATCCTTAACATGATATTAAGAACCTTACAATCAACCCTGTGGAGGGAGAGGCCAGCTTCAGTGAGGAGATAATACCAGGAAGAAGGTTAGCAGCATAGCATGAGACTATATAAAGTGTCCATTTTAAAGCCATAAGCTCTATTCACCCTACAGACAAAAGGACTTGCTGTATCTCAAAATTAATGGCTCTCTCTCCCTGGCCTATAGTTTCTTAAATCTTCTCAAAGATATCAGCCAGATGATTTATTCATTGCAGTATCACGAGAATTATTTACAGGAGTGCCTTCATCTGCAATTAAAGGATTGCACAAATTTCTTCTATTGAGTTGAGACTAGATAAACACTACAATAATGGTACCATTTAACTGTACATGGTGTTTCCATTTACTTGTGTTATGACATCATGACAGAACCTACATTAATGCAGTCAAGGTGCTCATCAACAACCATGCCACTACATAGATTCACATGAATTGCACAGAACTTTTGGGATGTTGCTTACTTTATGCATGTTGGTCGCGATCCATGGCCATTACCATGATCTGAAACTGGGGACCTCCTCTGGCTCCTTGAAGATTGCATAAGAGGGAGTATACCTTGATGTATGGACAAAGCCCCAGAGCTGCCAAGAATAAATTGGTTAGAAAAATGTCTGGTGGGTTGTTAAACTAGGTCTCGATCCTCACCAAGTGTCCCAGCCTTTGTGTAAAAGGTTACCTCAAAACAGGTTAAGATACCATTCACTACTGTGTCAACGAAGCAGATCAACTGCTGCTAAATATAACCTGGCCCATGATTAGGCAACCTGTATCACTACTTGCTACATCAACAATCAGTGAATGCTACCATCATGGTAAGGGCCAATTTATACTGTAGCATATTCTAGGTTCTGTGAAATTAGACTGATAAAATGAGTGTCTGGTCTTGGATCCTGGTTTATGGCTAGTAGAAATACAGTTCTGCAGTTCTGCAGCTGGAAGGTACTACACTAGCTGTTGGTAGGAGGGTCAATGGTGCAGCTTGTGTGAGTCACCACAAATACCAACAGGATAAAAAAAAAGCACAGTCAATCCACTACCAGACCTTGGCAGACTTTGACACAAAAGCTTGGGGTTGAAAATAATTTCAATAGATGGAAAACATGCAGTTGTCATCTCTACTGGGTTGACATTGCTGTAGGTTATAAGAGGCTTAAATCAGGGAGGCAGATTGAAGTACCTCCACATCCTTGAGGGTGAAGTCTTCTGTTTGAGCAAGGCAGCAGTTGCCATATGTCTCACAAGCCCCACTTGATCCATTCAGCCTGTACATGACACAACGTGAGCGTTCTCAAGACTTGATCAATAAAATAGCACAAACTTAAGCCAGAAACTTGAAGAGTTCTGAGACATTATGTGACAATCCCTGCAAAATGTGGTGTCTGGAAGTAAAGTTAGCAAATTGTCTTTGGTGTTAACTGTAAAGAACCATAAGTTTCAGATTACTCACAACTCTGCATCAATGTGCAGGGCAAAATGACCACCACCTCCAAATGCAAGGGACTCAGTCGTGCAGAGCACAAAATATCTGTTCAAGCCTGTAAATGATGCAATACTGGTTTCAGACCCCACAGAAACACGTGCCTCCTTGCATGCTGGAAGAATCCTTCGGAAGAAAAGACTCAACAATTACACACAAATTTGTAACACTAAATGGAGATTCTACAGTACAGGAATTTGTCAACATCTTGAAGTCTCACCTGTGGGGTGAAATATGTATGGAGGGTCAGCAATGTTTGTGAAAACAAATGACTCACTAGTTCCCTGGAGAAAAGCAAAGATCACAGCTTTCCATTAAACATGGATGAACACACTTAGCATTCTAGTGCATGAAAGGGAACCATTATGTGTACAACAAATGCAAGCACCATGCAATGAGAAGATCCCAGCAACAGTTAACTGGGACCCATTCACATAATGTAACTCAGATCCCCAGAGTCCCTAAAGGGAGCAAGGGACCTGACAAGACAGCATATCCTTGTACCTAGTGCCTCAAATCCCTATCAAATAATATATTTCATAAGAATAGAGAAATCTCCATTCTCATGATAAAGAATCCTTATCAAATAAGACTGTTCTTGTGTTGGAAGGACATAAAAACTTGAGGCAACTGGTTGCACAACAGTCAGTTTGCAAACACACAAAAGGCTTCACCTGGTACTTCTTCATTGGTGTTGGTTGCAATGGTGCATTCACCAAGCCACCAAACACAACTCCCTCTGTGTCCCCTGCCACCTGGATATGAGCCATGCAAAAATTTACATTGAAATGTATCCAGTTCAGATTAGAGAGCTCTTACAACAGGTTTCCCAAGTCTTCAGTCATGAACAGTCTAGTAATCTAGAGAAGAACTTGGAGGTTGCTCAATCATGAGGCTTAATCCTTGTACACTGACATAATAACCGTGCAATAGGATAAAGAGGAACAGCACACAGAGAGTAATCATAAACTTTGTTTGGCATGGTCATGAAGCCACAGAAAGCAAGACAAAAATAGTATCCAGTTCAGGGAAAGGATCAATTCAAACACGGAGAGCAAATCAGGGACTGTGCTGAAAGAACACTCAGTTTCAGTGGGGAAAACAATACCAATAAGCAAGGCCCTGGCTGCATGGCACTTCTATGATACAGGGTAAGTAGAGACATCCCATGTTTCTGTGTACTGCTCATCACAAACAGGGTGTACATTGTAAGTGGCAAACACCTCTTCAGAAAGTGCATTTCTGAAGACTGCATACATCAGCAGGCATTGCATTACTTTGCAATATTAGGCAACTCACACAAGTATTGTAAGAATTTCATTAAACATGCTCACATTCATAGCATGGGTGCAGTTGCCTACATGTCCATACCTGTAAAGAAGCACCCACTGTCGTCCCTTGACAAGCGTAGGCAGTGCTGAATGGAGAAAGCCACGTAAGCTGTCAGACATCAGAGAGGATTCATCTGATGTTGCCGGAAGTTCATGGGGTCCTGTAGAAACCATTGCCTGCTCTGACACACTTCCTATTGTCCTTGAATGGAACAAATCATGTTTATCAACCAGCTGCCAGTCAGCCTCATCTTCATTGTTGCCTGTAGTCCTTACTAGTTCCATATCCTCTGTAACATTCTCTTCCCCACAAGCTTCTGCTTTGAGTAGTGCCTGTACTTGACCAGCTTGATTGCTTGCTGATCTCGCAGACACATTAACAGATCCATCTATCACTTGCACATGGTCAGCTGAGGATGATGCAGTCTCCTCTGCACCTCTGATGTCTGCCTCAGAGCAAGAGAGAAGATTCCAAAGGAATGCAGATAGAGAGGATGTGTCAGGCCCTTCAAAGTCCAAGTCCTCATTGCTGCAATCTTCCAATTCATTTGATCTACACCCACCTTTGTGATCACTCTTCTCATTCACATTATCTGATCCTGTGTCAAACTCCTGGCCAAAATAAAAAAACGAAATTCCAATCAGACACAAATGCCCTAACTCTCATTCACTGATTGCCCTTTGTGGCCTGCAGACACACACAGATCATCCCATCATTCACAGCTTTCTAAGAGAACACCCATGACCATGTATTTTGGATTCTGAGCACTCCAAAAATTGCCTTCTAGCTTTGATAGTGATGCAGTAAGCCACGAGTAAAGACTCTTTGCATCATATAACCCATTCTCAGCTTGTGAGAGCTGCACATTGCTAGCCAAAAAACCAATTCCCCTATTGCCTGACGCCACCATGAGGATTCGACCCGACCTGGCAACAAGTACAGAAAGACTCCCAGGAAAACATAAGGCTGGGTAATGCTTCCTAGCTCGTCAAGGTTAATCCCGAAATTCACGAGCTCTAATGAAATCAATCAACCCAAGCTAGGGTTACGGCACAAACCCTAAAAAGACAAGACAACAAAGTAAAGCTGGGCACCTCTTCTTCATCGGGATCCTCAGTAAGCAACGGCGAGTGCTCATGCGATCGGAAGGACGGCGCCTTGTCAGCAAGGAGACGGCCGACTTTATTCCCAACACTGTCCACCCAGCCCAGAGGTTTGGCCAACAACCCCATTCTCATGTCTCGTTTTTTTTGCTTCCTCCGTCCTTCTTTTCTTCCTTTCTTCCCCTCCGACCGTAACCTCAAACCACACAGCTTTCAAAACTTACTCACCAGCAGCTTCAAGAGTGAGGACTTTCTTTCCATCATCGTTTACGGATGTGCATCCACAATTGGCCGCCCCCACCGGCCGTTGCCATCGCCTTTGGACAAGAAGCAAAGAAGCGAGCTCGTGAAAAATTCCTCCTACACTTCAGGATCATTGGAATGGCGTTTTGCCTTTGAAGCCCTAATAAAAGATACAACCACAAAAGGCAGCCATTTGACCAGAGGAAAAGCTTCTTTCTTGACTGACCAGGTGCGCCAACGCCCTTCTAGTTGATGTGGCAAAGACAGAGAGATAAGATGGAAAATCAAGATTCATTATTCAACTTCTTGAGTCTTCAGCGATGGAGTATTGTACATTGATTTCGGGGTTCTTCGTTCTTGCATGAGTCCCTCCGCAAAACCCTAATGTTTCAGCTCCATCTCCACCTCTTTTTCTTCCATGTTAGACTCATTCTTCAGTTGTTGAAAGACTGACGTAAAAGGTCTGTAGCTGCCGATTCCGCAGGTTTTTCAGGTCTTCTTATTAAATTGAAGAATCGGCCATGGCGGTGGCTGATTCTGTCATTTCCTACCTTCCTATCCCTGTTTAGGGCCTACTTAAGCTATCATGAGGCTCCTTAAGCTACTCACGCTCAGCTCTGCCTCAAGCGGACCATTATTCCGGTAAATCCTACCACCAAGGGCTTTAACATCCGTGATGAATTATTAGAGTTATCCACAAAGTCACCCTGTCTTCGCCCTGTCTTTGGGCCTCCTTTCACCCCAAAACCCCTCTTTCAGTGGTAGGTATCCGCAAGGCAAGGAAATTTTATTACATCTGGGTATGAACTGATGAAACTCGGCATTTAATGCACAATGTTCGAGTATAATTACAGTACCTGTACAGGTAGGAGCAGTGAAAATATATATATGTAGTAGCAGTGGAGGTGCTCAGAAAAAAGGAAAGACAGGATGAAACTGAGTTTGCCACCAAAATTGATGGCTCAGGAAAAAGAAAGACATGATGAAACAGAATTTGCCACCAAAATTGATGGCTCAGGAAAAAGAAAGACAGGATGAAACAGAATTTGCCACCAAAATTGATGGTTTTCTGAGTTTCAACCCTCCCCCGCCCCTTGAATGACAAAGTACTTTTTTTTTTGCTGGTTTTTTTAATCTCACCCTATTTATGACCAAACTCAGGGTTCTAGTGCCATATTTTCCTTTCTTCACTGATAGCTCTATTATGTCATTCTTTTGGTTCATCTTAAAAAGTAAGAGTAAGCTTCGCAGCCTTTAGTGCTCTTTGATGTTGTTCATAATCTTATAGGTTTATGCTTCCTAAACTTCCAGGGTAGAAGATTATGATTAACACGTTGTAATCATTGATCACAGATGTTAACGTAATGGTGTAAGCTTGTGGTTGCCTATTCTGTTGAGTGCATTGCTTGTCTTGCCATAATGGGCTCACCAAGGGCAAATTACCCAACATAATGTGCAACCATGTGCCCGTCCCATAATATTATGTGACCAGCACCCACCAGTGCACCATCCATTGGAAACCCATTATGCCCAATGTTGGATGGCTCTTTATTTTAATGAAGAATCTCCGATTTTTAAAAAGAATTTAGAATTGTCTTGGTTTTGGTTTCAAACATAAATCAAATTAGAAATTAGGTTCAAACAATCAAGGTGTAATCATCTGAGGTGCAAACAGTCAATCATGAGCCACACATGCCCCCTTAGGTCATTACTTTTTTTATAACAACATTTTTGAATTTTTAAAGAATTAAAAAAAAATTTAAATATATATATTTAAAATCGTCTTTAAAATCTTTAAAAGTATTTAAAATGTTACTCATATTATTATGTTAAGGTTTATATTCAAATTTTGTCAAAATAGGTGAATATTAAAATTTGTAAAAACTAATTAAATATGAATTCTTTTACATTGTATAAACAATGGGTACAATTGTTTGTAAAGTGTTTTTGAGTATTTTATATTCATTAAATTGATTTCAAAGTTTCAGGATATGTATATCAATATATTGAAAATAAAATTATATTAAAAAATCTATTTATATTTTTTCTAAATGTCAAATACAAAAATCAATATTTTATTTTATTTGCTATTTTTTAGTTTCACTTGTACTTTGCAAATGTTCACATTACAAAAAGTAAATTGCAAACTTATTACTTGTATTGTGAAATGCCTACTTTCAATCTATTTTTACAATGTAGGATTTGAAAATTAATGCATGATATTGAAGACCTATCTTGTTTTTCATCATCCATGTAAAAATGTTCAATGTATAATAATGTTATGATCGATTTTGTTGCTATTTTCAATCTATTTGCATTGAACTTTGAAAAGGTAAATTTGTTATCTATTATATTGTGCTTACACCTTGAATTGTTCCACCTAAACCCTTCACATCATTGTTTTTCACATTCTCACAAGGTTTTGCCACTCTCTTGGTGGGTTGCAAGATAAGGTTGCTAACTCTTTCCACCACAATGGACTTTTTACAAAGTGTACTTTATTCACATGCCATACATGTACGATAAAATCATCAATGTGATTTTCTTTTATAGATTAAAATTGTCAACTTGAATAAAAATATGTGCATAATGATGAAATTCAATAAATATACACCAAACTTCATATAATAATGAACTTTAATTTAATGAAATTATGGATTGTGGGCTTAAATTTGTATGAAGATTCACTTGCATTTTTTTAAATATCATTTCATTTCAAGATGCTTTATAAAAATTTAGTATGTGATACATGTTAGAAAAACAAACATGAACTCCAAAAAGAATTACAAAAACTTGAACCAACAAATGGCTATGAACTTTTGAAAAATGAATTTGAACCCAATTTCAAAAGTCCTATCCCTGTCTTGGTCATTTTGATTGGATTGAATTTTTTCCCCTAACATGTATTTCAAAAAGGTTTTTAGTTGAGTATTTATTCATCTAAACTTTGTTAATTAATTAATCACCACATAATTCACATTTAACCTTGGTTTTATATGGTGTTTTTTTCATTTTATTATTAATATATGGACTTTTGGGAATGTTACATGCACAAAAAAAATGAATCATCCTAACTTGCAACCATCCAAGTGTTCAAATTGGATTGAGCTCATGAGTTCGTTTGTTTAAAATTGCAAGACAAATTTATTTTGTCCACATTTATAATTTAAGAAATGGGTTTTGGATCAAGGTTGAAGAAAGATCTTGCAAAAAGTTTGTTATTACAATGAAAAATTTCATGTGTTGAAACAACCCAAACATTAATTTCAAAGTTGCAAAGGTGATTTCTTGAGCATGAAATTATGATGGCCCTTGGTCTTAGGTACCTTCAATACTAGTTGAACCTTATTGTAGTAGAAATATTCATTCCTTTTACATTTGAATCTTATCAAATTAAGATCTTGGGTTGCTCCTAGGATAACAAAACGGTTGTTTGAAAAGAAAAGTTTTTTCTTAAAAACCAAAAACATCAACCAAACATTGTTGAAATAACACACCTGTGCATTATGCCCGGGGTTCACACTAGTAACTTGAACTTCAACAATGTTAGTTGTTGGCGATTGCGAGAAGCCCACTGGGAATGCAGATTTTTTTAGGATAACATTTACCCTAAAACCTACCTTGACATTCTACTGGGTGCATATTACTGAAAAAGTAAATCGAGAAATTGGTAACTCAAAGTATTGCGCTTGAACATGCAAATAGACGGGTACCAAATTTTGAGAATGGGTATAAAACCATTGTTTTTTTGTTTTTTTTTCCAAAAATTTGAAACCCATGGTTATGTATCAGAGTTGGTCCTTGATTTTTTTTGAGAATCATGGTTATGGACCCTATGAACCACCCTGATAACCACCAGGAGTTCTTTCCTGTTTCTTATAGGCACTCAACATTGGTTAGGAGTTTGGACCAAGTTTTTTTTCTGGAATTTTTTTTTCAAAGAATGAAATATTGAAAATGAAATGATCCTGGAGGTTTCAATCGTCAAAAGCGAGAGGAAAATGACTAAAAATTGCCAAATGTGTAGAATTGATTCTCAGTGTGTAGCCAGAAATGAAGAAGGTTGATTAAAGATTTGTATTCCATATCTGATTTATAGCTAAATTTGGCTAAATCTTTCCTAAGGATGATTGCCATTTTTTCTTCATTTTCCTATGGATGATCAGCATTTAAGCTAAATTAAAACTTTTCTTTGAAATGTTGGTCAGGACCAGTGTTGGCCAGTTATTGAGAAAATGACGGTTATCAACCAGTAGACAAGGGTCCGTTATCAATAACTGACCTGGAGGGCATGAACTGTGAACTAGAACTGGCAGAATACCCTGCCTGCCGGGTATTTGTAGTTTGACTACCCAGACTTACCCTTTTTGGTGGGGTATTTCTTTGAAGACATCCTACACAGTTCTTAGGTCAAGTATTTAAAACCTGACCATGAATTTCATACCATGTGGATATTACCTCCCCCCCCCCCCCCCCCCACCAACAAAAACAAATAATAAAAAATACTACGATCAATATACGCAACAA
>Ga0116229_10002451_pt1 | contig 30021 bp, 15 predicted proteins | sample S1TSphgellanicum_3_FD_87313 | JGI IMG/M metagenome (GOLD analysis project Ga0116229, IMG submission 87313) | Host-associated microbial communities from peat moss isolated from Minnesota, USA - S1T2_Fc - Sphagnum magellanicum MG | ecosystem: Host-associated > Plants > Peat moss > Unclassified...
AAAGTGATTTAGGAACTTTCTTTCAAGTTCCAAGATGGCTCCAAATTTCCAGGGTTTTTTTTTTTTTTCAATTTTGTGATGTAGCCATAATGGCTGGTTGGCTGGCTGGTTGGCTGGCAATCATCCACCAGAGGAATTAGCCAAATTCAGCAACAAGCCAAAGAGGAAAACTTTTTAAACAAAATTTTTAAAAAACAAGAATTCTTGTACTGGTATGTCGACAGCGTACTGGAACCTATTTCTAAATATGGCGATTTCAGAAATTATTTGCTCAAAATCTGATGACTTTGGCACATATTTTTCACAAGACCTCTCTGTGACTCAAACTGGATTTTTTTTGGTCGCTAAATGGCAAAAATAAGCCAACAAAATATCTTGACTCCAATGTCAGAATTATAGGGCTTTTGACTTCAAACTCTAATGCATAACTTACCTTGTGACACATCTTACTCTAGGTCGGCTTCCTTGTTAAATGCTTGTTTAAATTGACCACTTTTTTTTTAAAGCTAAAGCTGCTAATGTGGGGGCCATTTCCAAATGAAAGGGCCCATGACAAGTTGATAGGTGAATCTAACCCAAAGAAGAAAAACCCTCTAAATAAATATCAAGGATGGGAACCCATATAGTAAACATACAAGGCAAATGAAAACACAAGTAGAAAAGCCAAAAATCTAATTAAAATGAACAAATGTCAATCAAAATGGTCATGATTTAATCAAATTGGCCATATTGAATGGATAAAGTTTAGTCAAATTCACCATCTTGATTTAATCTTTAGTGAAAATAACCATTATGATTTGACACTTAGTCAAATGAACCATATTCATTTGATAATTTAGCTTACTTGTTAAGCCTAGGCTACTTATCCAACCTAACATAACTAGTAAGTCAAATTAAGCTTAGACTACCTTTCTAACCTAGCACAATTAATAAGCTAATAGGTTATTTGTTATATAATACCTTAACTAGTAGCCTAACTAGATAGCCTAGCCTAAACCTATCTAATAGGTTATGAAATGACAATCAACGATAACAAAGAAAACCTAAGATGAAAGAATTATCATTTGCCATAAATCAGCTAAAGATAGAGGTGCATTAATTATGATGTGTGGAAGATATGAGAAACCTTGACCAAGTGCAACAACCCATTGGATAGTCACTATGGCTTATGCACGTTGTAGGGATATGAACACGCGCTATTAGTAGTAAGCAACAACCATTGAAGGGACTAAAGAAGACCGCCATTGATGCATAATAGTGGTCTATGCACAAGTAGTAAAAAATGAGTCAAAACGAAATTAAAAACATCCATATGTCTCAATAGCTAGGGGAATAAAGTCATCACTTGGTGTTTGCTCAATGTATAACTATGTCTTTTCTTAAATAACCATCATTGTTGCATGTGTTATCATCGTCAATGTTCACTGCACCATATCTGTGCAAGTCGGATTAGCATTGACAATGTCCATCAAGATCCGGAAGCCATATCCACTAAGGATATCCATTTGTTATTGATGGGTGTGGTGAAGGACGACGTGGGAAATCTCCTTCTGAAAATGTGCTCCATTTTTTAAAATAATAGTTGTGACAATATCCCAAAATGTATCATGGGTTGTTGTACACTCGTTCTCACAAGAGCATCGAAGCAAATGAGTACCTAGATCATCAATGGTATGACCACACTAACACTATGAAAGATGGGCGATCTTAGGATGTGCAAACCAAAACAAGTACGGAGTGTTGTAAGGAAATGGGCTAAAGATAGATGAAAACCGATGTGGTAGGACGAGTTAATAACCAAGCACCTACCCTTGGACCCGCACATGAGTGAAAACATGCTCACATGATATTTGAAGGAACATCTATTAAAAATGAAGTAAATTTCTGCTCGTGTAATTGATCTGCCAAAAAAGCCTACAACTAGGGATAAGACTAATGCATACTTTTTACAACCACAACAACACCCAGAAATCCATGGGGTAAAATTCTTTCATTCATACATACACAACATTGTTTCTCCTACTTAGTTGTTCTTTTTTTTCCTTTCATTAATAACTTTCTATCACAGTAAATTTCTACCACACATGTTTCGATGATTGACAAGGAGAGAAGGGTTTTTTTTCCCAAAACTCAAAACCCTAATAGTAGTTACCCCTTAATTAGCGTTTACTTCTAGTATTGAACTACCATGAAAAAATAGCTCTTATACTCTTTTTTTATTTCCACCCAAATCCCAAGGTCTTTCCACACCCAAAATCCAACAACACCAACTACAATTTATAAGGTTGAATTAGAACAGTAGTACCTTGGATTGGTATTACATAACTTAAAGCAAGGGGGGGACCTAGGCTAGGGGTGTTTTTATGTTCTACATTATCAATGTTGTAAACTAGCTACAACCAATGCATGTTTTAGCACGTTTATGTTGCTGCACACCTACACAGCTTTGCTACAACCGTAACTACAACCCAAAACACTTTAAGAATGTCCCCTAACAATTGAGTTTTGCCCATCTTAAAGCATAAGGCAGAGGTTATCCAAAACCTAAACAATGCATGTGAGGGGATTTTATTGCCTACTCTTTATTTATTTAAAGGATTTTACACTCTATGACCTTCACACTTAGTGCTAAGACCTTTAGTGGTTAGAAGCGTTTTAACATCCAACTAATCATTAACAAAATGTCACATGGCGTTATATAGTTACTATTTTTATATTAGTGTTTGTTGGCATAAAAGGTGCATTTGCTCATGACCTATTATTAGGGTTTATAGTAAAACATCTTTACCTTTAGTAATCATGAATCACACATGGAATCATGTGTAACAAACCATCCATAGTTTTTGAAAATGTAATTTTTTTCATATTTGTTGCTACAAATCACAAATATGATTAATCAAATATTTGAAGGTTATGTTTAAATAATTAGGGCACTAGGTGAAGTCACAAAATATAACCTAGTTTTCCATATTCTTACTCCCAAAATACAAAGATGATTGACATGGGTAGAGAACATTAGGATGTTGATATCCACCCTTTTTAGAATTACTAACAAATTATAACCAATGTTGGTGAAAAAAGACACAAAATATCAAAATGCCATCCTATGGAGATTCATGTGTCTTGTTTTATTACAAACCTACACGTGCCTACAATTTCTTCATTTGTAATTATTCACAATTGGGAAGTTTATTGTATCCAAATGGTCCTACATTAATTTGTTCTTATAATGAATGCATGTTTCAAGAAATTTATTTCATTACTAATGGAACCAAAAATGCACATTGTCATGGACAATTTCAAGCAATGGCACATGTTGCCTAATATACAAGGTACCATTGATTATGCCCATGTTTTGGGTTACAAACCTTTTATCCTTTTCCCAAAAGATCTGATTATTATCATAATTATGGGAGATGTGTCATCATTGTTTGTGTTATGGTGGACTATAACAACAAATTCCTTGATATTCTCATTGGTTTGTGAAAAAATGTGCTAGAATTTTACATAGGTTTGGATTGAATTGACAAGCTCAATATCACAAATTGTTTGATGTGAACAAAGGATGTGGGACAATATTCTTTGCTAACATGGGGACAAAAGGTATATCTTTATCAATTTGATCAGGGCACCAAAACAAACACCATACAATTTTAGAATTATTTTATAACAAAAAAACACAACTGGGATTATTTCATGGTTGGAAATGTTTTTGGCATTTTTTTAAAAACTTTTAAGGAATATGTATTGCATAACTCTCATGAAAACCCACCAACAATCAACATCAATCAAAATGATATAACAATTCAACAAGTCTAAGAAGATGTGTGTGTGTGTGTGTGTTTGAAAGAAATCGACCCCTTACCTTGGCAAATAAAAGACTTTTACATTAAATTAATAATATATCAACCCTTTAAGTTTATTTGGTATCATCCTTCAAAATATTGTAAACTTATTGTCATTTGCAATGTCATCATGCTTCAAAACTTAAATTGAAACGTTAATGTTGTCATTGTTGTAGGTAGCCCATGAAAAGGCCATGGTCATCACCTCCATCATAGTAAGAGTTTACACAATAAAAATACAATGAAATGGCCCACTACACTTGAATAACCAATTGTTAATTGATATGTTTTTTAATGATAAAAAGTTAACATTAAAAACATTTGTACTTATACAACAATGTTTTGAATATATTATGAAACTTATGAAAATGTTTCAATCAATTTAAAGTATCCAAAAACATTTTCAAAAGATTGTAATCAATCATTTTAATTAAGTAATAATTAGACTCTTAAAAAGACTTGACAATATTAGAAAACAACATACTTTTGAGAAATTTTTTATATCAATCTTAACAAAATAGTATAAAAACATTCAAGATTTTTTTTTAAATAAAAAATGTTCCAAAGCAAATTCATCATAAAACAATTGGCCATTGGTCATTTTATTGTATTTGCACCTTGCACCGCATTTGTTTTTTATTTTGGTTGAGTTTTTGGTTTTATTCTTTCAAATATTCCATCTTTCTATTAACATGGTCTTATGGGAGCTAATCCATTTATATTCCGTCAAAATCCCTATTTCTCCCATCAACAAAATATTATTAACATGCATGTGGTCAATAGACTTGATGAATTGTTTGTTTCCCTTTCTATAACTTTGGCCATGGTCTTATATGTTGAAAATATTTTCTCTAACCCTTTAAAGTTTTTTGCAAATAAAAGAGTTATTAGTCCTTTCTTGCAACCCAATTGTTGACCAAAAATTGGGGTCAAGGGATTAACAACTAGGATCTACAAAAGGATAGTGTTAAGGACAATGTTCTTCATTAAATTAACAGTTGAAGTCCACAAAAGCATGGAGGCTTATGTAAAACTAACTTGTGAAATTAAAAAGAATGTTGTTTGGGGTTGTTCATACAACCAAATTTCATTATTACTAGCAAAACAAACCTTGTTTGTTGGATTCAAATTTTCAGACTTCCTTTTTAACTTTATATTTACAAATTCATGATTGATCTCAATGGGTTCTTATGAAGTATGGCCAACTAGTTTTTTAAATTTGTCTTTATCATCCATTAGGTATTTAAATATATGTGTGGTGGTTGCAAAATAGTTCCAACTTTAGCTTGGAACCTTATAATTGTATTAGGAAACCCATGTCTCAAGCTACCAAAAAAATGGACATGGAATCTATCATAAATGTTCATGGTCCAATAATGATGATTATGTTCCATGCATGCCATGTAATCATACATCTTTTTGAAATCACTAAAAATAAAATGTTGGAAAGGTTACAACAATCTGATTTTGGATCAACCATGCATTATATAAAAGGCAAGGAAAATTTTCTAGCCAATGCCTTCTCTCATTGGCCATTGGCCAATGCCATTTCCATGGTAAACAATACCGTGATAGAAGACATACAAAATTATTATGTCCAAGATGAATGGTTTAAAGAACATTATGAAAGCTTTTTAAAAAATGATAAAACCCACGAAGAAATCCAAAAATATATGGCTTACATTTTGAACAATGATAAATTGTATTATGACACTAGGGTATGTATCTTTAACTTTGAAGATTTTTGTGTCTACATCTTTTCCAATTACTATAACATTCCCATTGTAAGCTATCCAAGGATTTTAAAACTTATATGGTTGTGAAAAAATTTACTTTTAGATTGGCATGAAGAAAGATATACATGATTATGTTGAAAAAATTTACATGTGTCAAGTATCCAAAGTTGAACAAGTAATTAAAACTTTAAGGTTAACACAACCTTTAGGAGTTCCCAATAATAAATGGGAGTCCATAGGGTGAATGCATGATTGAATGTCTCAATATTAGAAAAAAATTGCACTCCCTATAAGTCCATACAATTTTTTTTTAAATGATCCAAATGGATATGGTTGTTACTTTTAAAATGTTATTATTATAATCTTTGAATAATACATCTTCAATCACCTACAAACCTTCCCAAATATATGTGAAAATTTGTATTTAATGTAGTTGATGTTGTTTTTTTAATTTGGAAGTCTTAAAAAGAAAACCCACGAAGTTTAGATGAATAATGCCCCATGTAAAGCTTTCAAAAAATATATTTTTGGGATAAGAAATTGAAAAACAAACAAAAATTGCAACTCATATGCACTTATGAAAATATGGTCAAATTTTAACCATTCAAAAATCCCTAATTATCAAATGGTTAAAGTTTTCAAATAATATATTCTTCACATGAATTTATCTTCTATTACATCATATATTGAGTCCCAATAATTTTTTTGAAATGTGAATCAATATAATTTTTTCCATTTTGTGATGGTCCAATCAGATGACCATTCCATATTTTTCGACTTTAAAAGTCCATTACTATTAGCAAATGAGTTTTTAATCAATAAATAAGCACATAGTTCTTTTCATAATGAAATTGTTAGTCTAGATCCAAATCTCTATTAATAAATCTAAGGATATATTAATTACCATATGCATTTGAACCAAAGGTGCCGTGGGAAAAAAACCCATACCATCACAATAGTGAGACATTTAATCTTACATTTATCCCATAAGTATGGACTTATTATGGGGTTACCCAAATACCAATGTGGGCATGATAACATTTGTGTGGTTGTATATAGATTTACAAAATATGTTCATTTCCTTACTACCAAATCCACTATGGTGGCCATAGATGTGTCTAGATTAGTTTTACAAAAAAACAAATTGATTGCATGGCTTGCCTAAAAACATCAAATATGTGATTGGCATTGAAAATTTGTGAGCCAATTTTGGACTACCTTACTTAGAATGTTTGGCATTATACTGAAAATGAGGAATGGTTATCATCCAAAAAAATGCACAAATTATAGAAAAGACTAATTGTACCCTTGAACATATGTTAAAAATGTATGTTGGCCATTAGCAAGGAACTTGGAAACAATGTTTATACTTGATGGAATTTGTATGTTATGGGAGTTGTTATTATTCCATTAAAACAAGCTCATTCCATGCCTTATGTGGGCAAGAAAGTTTTATTCATTTTTCCATTTCAATGCCTATTTCTAAGATAGAAGGTGTAAATGAAATGATTGCAAACATGTAATATACTTTGAAATTGGTGAAGGATAGTATGCAAAATGCCCAATAATGAGCCAACTTAAAGTTCTATGTTGATAAAAACCAAAGCCCTAAGAAATGTGAAATTAATGACAAAATGTTTTTGAAAGTCAAAGCTTTTGAGAAGTGGTTTGAGATTGGGGAAATGCCAAAAATTGTCCCTTTAATATTGCGGCCCATTTGCCATATTCAAAAGAATAAGCAAAATGGCCTATTAATTGGATCTCTTAAAAGCATGGAAGACCCATGATGTCTTCCATGTTAACTTACTTTTAAAATGTGTTTGACCTTAGCCATCTATTGCTTAAATTACCATAAACTTTACATGAGGAAGACACCATAGTCGAACCAAAAAAGATTTTAAGCACAAAATTCCAACAACTCCAAAATAAAACATGGAAAGATTTTTTTTTAAATGGAAACATTATCCCATGCATGAATCTACATGGGGGAAAACATTGTTTTTAAGGCTAACTTCCTTGACTTTGTCATTGAAAACAATTTTAGGATGGGGAGCATGTTAGCAATTATCGACTTTTGGATAAGTGACCAACAACGATTTAGTGTTGTAGTTAGGAATTAACATTAGCACAAAAGTACAAATGTAAATAGTTTAAGTGATCTTGTACATGTATGGGGGAGATAACAAGGGGGAGATTTTCTTTTAAAAATAGGGCAAGAAAAGAGGAGGGATTAAACATGAAAAACAATAGAAAAAAAGAAAAAACTTGTAAAGGAGAGGACCTTCTTATGCTTGTGGTTGGGTAGAAAACCATGTTGATGTAAACTTATTTTAACAAAGGTGTAAATGCATTGGAAATGTTTTTGATTTGGCTACATTTGCATCTTGTTTGAAGTAGTGAATGGAGACAACAAAGAGAGGGGAGTGTTAGCTAATTTGTTAGAAGAGGATGTAAACAACCACTAAGGTGGATTGAAGGACTATTTGTGGGGTTAACCATTCCACTAATGTGGCTTTCTAAAAAGACCTTTTTGGGAGCATTTTTCATGTTTGTGGCATTGGAAGATTAGGGGAAACAATTGACTAGGGAAATTGTTGAGGTATGTAATATTTTGTTATCCTTACATGTTGAACCATTCTTAAGGTACTTTCAACATCTCACATCCTTGACAATTTTTGAAATATTTTTCCACTTGTTCAATGTTTGTGAGGTGTTTATTTTTCTTGGCTTTTATTAAAGTAATCATTTCATCGTAAGTTCCCAATTGGGTTCGTGAGGCTTCCAAACATGTATTTATACATTTGATTCAAAATTATGAATCATTGTTTGTTTCTTACTTTTGAGATTTTTTCTTAGTGGATTGAGAGACTTTCACTAAGTTGTGAATGTTAGATACAAACAAATCTAAATATGATTATTATTTTTATGTGAAATTTGTTAAAGATCAATAACTTAAATTAATGACTTTGAATGTGCAAATTTCAAAAAATACATGTAAAGAACTTTTGAAGCCTATGTGTATTGAAGTAAAACTTGTTTGTGTGACCTACAAAGATAAATTTATGTATAGATATATGTGCAAAATTGCAAGAATCATGAACCTAAATGGATGTGAAGCTTTTACAATTTTCTAGACAATCAATGTCATGTTCCATTTTCTTGTAGCTAGAAATGCCGAAGACATCCACGGTGAATGTTAGCACTAAAAATTTAGAGATTACATTGATCATGCATCTTGAGATGGTAGAAGTCAAACAACATGGAAATGGCGAGGCAAATAAAAATGTTGTGACTATATAATGTGAGGCAAGGTGAAGCTTGTGAAGTTCATGGATGTGGGAATTAATGAAATTCATAGATCAATCATAAAACATTAAAATAGTATGGATCAATTGTTAAGGAATGCATAACCAAGAATTCAACTAAGGAAATATTTGAAAGGGATTTAGTTTATGAAACATTGAATTAAAAGACCTTTTTGGGGGGATGCTACAACCAATTGGCTTTATAACCAAATTTTATGATTTCTAAATTTTTGATCGTAACGTATCATTGACCAATTACTAACTTACCACCAACATAACACCTAACGCCACATCAATATGCCACCTAGGATTTAGCATGTAATGTAACATTATTGGTGTGAATTGGTGACCAAAGTTATATTTTTAAAACATTGATTTAACATGCATTGATAATCCCCGACCCCCCTTACATTTCAAAATGGTTTCCTATAAGATTTTTCTTTAGGTTTTCATCTTTCTTATCTATCTATTATAATCCTTCTTTTAACAAAACAATTTTTTTATTAAAAAAATCTAAATATTTAATGGAATAAAAAAGTGACCACTTATCAAAGAGATTAAGATTTTTTAGGTTTTTTTCAAAGTAAAATGATTAAATTTTTTACCATCTCATAACACCTTTGAGTTACTAAATTTAACCATAACAATGACAAATTGACACAATACGTTGTTCACATTGAAGCCAAATCAAAGTTGTACCAAAGTAAACTCTCTTTCACTTTGAATTTTTTTTGTTATCAAACTTGGGTTCCACATTATTGTGCATTACTAATGACAATCAACTAATAAATTAATCAAGAAATGAATTGATTTCAATCTGAAAATTAAGTTCCATTTGGAATGATAATGTCAAATGACATTGCATGAAAATTGAATTGAATTTGAATTGAAATCCCAAATTTTTGATAAAGAAAATTAAATATTTTTTGGTCAAATTTTGATAGAATTTGTTTTGGGGGCACTTTTTAATATTTTGGATAATGGTTCTACATAGGTGTTGCAATAAATGGTATTTATTTTGGATTTTATCTAGTGATGCATCATGCTACATGAAATTTTTGAAAAAAAAAACATTACTTCCATTCATTGATTTTTTTGTAGTAAATGTTTTGGATATTCTAAAAATTGTTGGAAAATATTTGAAATAATTTTTTTTTCAATGTTAAATGTCTTTATTTAAATTATTTTTCTAAATCAAAATTGTTAAAAAGAAATTCAATCCCATGAAATTATGAATGAATATTTTATTTATACGAATCTACTAGCTTTGTTTTGAGGTTTCAATCAATAAAAAATCTTCCTCCCCCCTTTTAAAAAATTATATTTCCATGTGGTGCCGAATGATTTTTCAATATTTACCTCAAATCTTGAAATGTGAATTTTCATGTCCATTTGATGTGTAAAGCAAAGAGATCAAATATATAGGCTTCAAAAAGGTAAAATATCATAAATAACATGGACATGAAAATGCACATGTTAATTCACTAGTACAAGAATAAGGTGTAATTCAAATGACTATGGGACCTTAAAAATGAAATACTATAACAAATATGTTATTGTACATCAAGCAATTTCACTAGATTTTGAGTGAATACACTAATCATAATGAACAAGACTTAATGGAGATGTAGTGGATTCATTGGTTTAGCGAATTGGGACTAATGAATTACATTCACATTTTGTAATAATGAATAGGTTCACCTCACCTTAATCATTTCACTTTGATTAAAATTATGTCACTATAAAATCATTATGTAATCATCATGTTTTATCACTAATTAACATAATTCATTACAATAAATAAGTATATTTTGATCATGTTATTTTAAATATCTTAAACCATACCACCCTATGTTATTATACTTTAGCTGGTTATGAACTTTCTCTTAAACTATATTTTAAAACTATTTAGATTATTTTAACCTAAGTTATACCCTAGGATATTATAAATTATTTAACCTTTAGCCACATTAAGTTATTGAACCCTAGGTTAGGCTACTATAATTTAGGGTTAAAATAGTCATAAAAGGCACTTTTAGTCGCCTAAGACAAGTCAAAAAATATGGTTTTTCTTCTAGTGGGATATTTTTGTTTATTATACCTTGATCTATTATACCTTACATTATTAATGTTGTTATTTTGCCTTGGGTTATTATAAACTAGAACATGATATACTAAAATATACCCTAAAATATTGTAAATTATAATAAGTTATACCTTAGGTTATGATAAGCTACTTTAAATTATTATATGCTCAAAATTCAAGTTCAACTAATTACATTATGAGAAAAAATGATTTGCAATTAATTTTGCAACTAGGTTTTTGAATTACAATGACCACTTGCAACTTCATTGCAACTTAAATTATTTTTACAACATGAATGTTATTGAATGAGTTGCATGAATTACAATGGACGTAATTCACCATAAGTGGAATCGTATATGCATGAAACTCATGCAACTCAATTGCAACGATGCAATAAGAACTATTATAAACTCCAATACAACTAGTTTGCAACTATTGTTGTAATGTCATTTTGACATTTTTCATCCATCCATCCATCCATCAATGATGAACTTTGTTGATTTCCATTGTAATTCCTTTGTAACTACAAGTGCAAAGGAAACACATTAATGGCTCAACTAATTGGCAATTATGTGACAACTTACATCAACACAAGGTAGTTCTTGCGTGTAATTGTAATATACCAAATTTGCAATTGGCAACTAGGTGATTACTATGGAATAATTACTATGTAAGTTCATCCATTGATGAACCGAATGATTTTTTTGATTTTTCATCAAAATAATGTTTTTATTGAAATACAAATTGACTATAATTGTAAACATATTGCACAAAATATTTATAATAAAAAATTTCTTCTATCTAAACAAGAGGTTAGCACAAAGATCCTGAACCACAACAATCAAATATTGTCATCAAAACATTATTTTATATATTAATGTTGTCTTTTATTTTTTGTTGAATTGAACTTGAGCCATAATTTCTTAATTCCAGCTTATTTATTTGAAATATGTCATATGATGATATTCAATGTCACATGTGAAATGAAATCAATAACATATACAAACATTATAATGCAAAAGATATTTAGATGTTTATCCTTTCAATTTAAATAAAATTAGTTAAAAATTACAATGCCACTAATAAAACTTATTTATCATCAAAATGTAACATACATAACATTGTAGTGTAAAAGATATATAGATGTCCATCTTTTCAACTTAAATACAACTAATGTATAACTACAATGCCATTGATAAAACTGATTTATCACTTAAATATAACATACATAACATTGATACGAATTAAATTGCAATCACCTATACTTGCATATAATGGTAGTTTTCAAAAAAAAATGCATGATATACTTGAAGTATTGAAATTAAAATTCACAATACCCTTGTTGTTTTGGAATTTGTCTTATTGCACATATTAGTTTGGATTATTACACAATGAATAACACATTCAATGACATAGTTATTAGCAATTTAACCAAATCATACAACATCACATGTGCAAGATTTTCTATTCAATACTATATTTTTCAAGACAAGACTACCATTTTATTTTTGAATAAATCTTCAATTTCCAAGAACAATAATAAGAACTTTCAACCTTTAAAAACAAAAAATTTCAACCTCCAAATTTTATGAATAAACAAACAAACTTGATACAACCTTTTAGCTCTACCTTTAAATTGAAAAAAATATCTTAATTATTTAACACATGATATGGTAATTGCATCACCAAAAAACTAAAAGAGGCACAAAATATTTAAAGAAAAAGACCTTCTCTTCAATTTACTTAAGTGTCTTGATAATAAATTTAAGGGCATGAAGGTCATAGATGCAATGGGGTAGATCTACCATTTGTCACTCAAAGGTTTCCAACCCAAATTTCATGTTTTCAAATTCCAAATCCAAGTTGAAATCGAGTTGCTTAATAACTATCCACATGTTGGTTTAGTTGATTTAGTTACTCTGGTTTACATGTTTACAAAATGTTAGTTATTAGAAAGAAAAAAATTATCCTTAGTAATTCAACTTGAATTTTTTTATAGTAGGCATAAGCCCATGATTGATTTGAAAGAATTAACCTTTGTCAATGAAACAATGAAATGTTTAGGGTATAAGACAATGAAGTATATAAAGCAAATCCATATGTACACCACAATTGAATTTCTCATACAATATACCCACTACTTGAAAAACTTGGACTTTAAACTTTGTTGCAAATTTTGTTGCAACTAGAAATTTTTATTACAAATTATTTACAACTATAAAACTTATTCCATATCTTTTCTCTTTGTTTTTAATTTTTAAAACTATATAATTCAATAGAGAAATGACTCCTACCTAATAAATAAATAAATAACTAGTTATTCAATAATTAACTAATTAATTAATCAAATACACGATGGAATAAATAGCAATAAATAAATAAATAAATTACATCTAATAATATTTCATTAAAAACTGTTACATAATTATATTATAATAAACTATTGGATAAATAAATACGAGAATTCAATTTATTCAAATTTTAACTATAAGAAACTCATTCAAATTTAATATTAACTATGATATTAAAAATAATTTTATTAATGTTTAATTATTATAATATAAAAAACATTAACTAATAGTATCATTAATGTATCTAGTGAATAACCTATACTAGTGTTTTTTTTCAGGCAAAATTTTGCAACTTGGCAACAACAAAGAAAAGCTAATGAATTTAACAAAATGACTTTTCATATTTAAAAAACAATTCATCGTATCTTCATAAAAATAACTTAGAAATCACCAAATTTAAACTGTGTGTACCTATAGGTTGCCGGAACTAGACAAGATTCCCAAAAATATCTATTAATGCCCCATGATAGTTGTCGTTCACTATTAATTAATGTTGAGGATCTTAGCCAATGAACCTACTCAAGGAATTTGAACAAAAACATTGCCCTATACTAGCTATTATATTTGTATTCACATTATTATTTTGCTTCACATAATTATATTTCAATTATTAAAATAAATGTTATTATTACTAAAGTCTAAATCATATATGTATTTAATAATTACTATTAATAATGAAATTACATATGATAACTAATTATTGTCTTTAATAATTATCATAAAAAAATTTAGTCTCCAATCAGAAAAAATATTTATAAAAATATTGTAGGATTAATATTTTATATTTTCAAAAATATCAGCACTTAATTTTAAAAAAAGTTATAGTATTAAGTAGTAATTATACATTAATATTTTAAATAAGTGGTAAAAATTAAGAATTTTTTTTCTAATAAGGAATATAATACCTCAAAACTTTCATGACATCCTACAAACTATTTATAAGATATAAATAATTATAAGAAACAAGAATTTTAATTTAATGTAGTATAATCCTTGTCAATTACATTAATTATTCTTATCATAGTAAAATTGTTATAAAATTTTAAAATCTGATGAAAAATTAAAATTGAAAGTTCTAAATCATGAATAATTAAGCTCAAATTAAAAACTACGAAACTACTGTAGCCGGTGTATAAATACATAAATTACAATTATTTTAAGATAATTAGACATTAATTACTGAATTTTTAAAATAAAATATTATCTATAGAAATACATGTTATAGAAATATTAATTTTTTAAAAAATAGATCATTATAAAAAATACATAGAACAATTTATTGTACTTAAATTGTTTAATGTACAACAATTGCATCAAATTATTTAATCATACTAAACTATTATATTTTGAAATCATTTTGAAAAATATATGTTATAAGTTCTAGATTATGAATACCAATTTACATTAAAAATATATATAATCAATATGAAATTACAATAATGAATATATATTTCTCTTATTATAACTTTTTTCTTATTGAAAATATTAAATTTTAAGAATTTTTTTTGTTATTGGTTATACATAAATTAACATATTTGAATTAAATATAATTTAGTTTGGATACTTAAATTATAATGTAATTTGAAATGTAAATGAATATTTTTTTAATAACATAATCAAGGAATTAATTTAATTCCATTAAAATTACTATAAATTTTGAAAACAATTTTATGAGGCCAAAATAATAAGTTACAATTTGTGAGTAATCAAATCAAATTATAAATTAATAAATTTCTAGAATTATTTTAATAATAAATAAATTACTATGATTTAAGAGTAATAAATGTAATAACTTAATGAATTAAATTACCAAAATTATAATAATTACATCAAATAATACAATTACAATGTAATTACCACGAATATTTTTAACAATAATTACACATAAAAATCAGAAACTATATAGTTATTACAATTAATGTATAACCATCATAATTTTACCGATTTGACAATAATTTTGCATTAATTGTAGAAATTATGTTTATTATAATTACTGGAATTATTTCTATGATTAGAAATAATAATAAATGCTTTTAAAATTTTAAACATTATACATGACATGGTGTATACACATGTAAATCTAAGTATTTATTCCTTTATTGATGGGTAAAATACACCTTATACACCATTTGAAACCCATACACCCTGGAATGTGTGGAATACACATTGAATATGCATAGGGTTGCTATTCATTTGATCACATTTGTAATTAATTGGACATAGATGGGTTTTCTTGGATGTAAACAATGCTAAAAGTTTTTCCAAATGAAAAAATGAAGAAAACATTGGTCTCAAGCACAACCAAATGCAAAAACTAATTTTAATAACAAGGAATGGTAGTCACAAATGACAAATAATTGTAAGGAATTGCAAGTTGATTGGTAACAAAACTGTGTTTGTAAATTCGAAATAAATACGAATGTTAAAACAAATAACCAAAAATGAAAAATGTGAGCAGTGCAACATTCCACATGTGTTGATGGTGTGACATTCCACCATTTATCACAACAACACATTTTGGGTTTTGCAATTAACTACATACTAATGAAAAAGGACATATGTGATTGATGATTAATGAAATGCCAAACTCATGTTGTTTCATCTATTTAATTTTAAAGGATGTTCAATTGTGAAGTTCAATTGTTTTAACGATTAATTTTTTTTTTTTTTAATAATAATGAAATTTCATGTCATCATTAACCTTGGTATGACATGTAAATTGCATGCCATCTCAACTTAATCATTTTATTTAACAAAATGTTACACAAGATGCCTTGATGGATGGATGACATGTGTCAAGAATTTACAAACACATTATGAGTCATTGCAGATGGACAAAAGTCAACCCAATTTAACCCATGTAGCTATTGTAGTCAAAACTCAACCTAACCCAAACTAATTAGGCTAACCAATCTAGCCTAACTAAAAGTCAACTTAACCCAAGTTAACTAAGCTAGCCAACCTAACCTAGCTTGCCTAACCAAAAGTCAATCTAACTTAACATAATTAAGCTAACTGCCTATGTTAAACAACCTAGCCTATTTAACCTAAGCTTATAGGTGGCCTAAATTAAAAACAAATGTTGGACTCCTAGCCCAAAAAGCTTAGATTAGGTTATTTAATCTAAACCAAGTGGCCTATGTATCATAGGTTGTAAAAATGAGAACTAGAACCTTTCACCTTCACTTGGGGTTCAAGTCTTCATTCATTGCATTACCATAGTTTTTTATATTTATTATATTTAACACAAAGTTATAAAATTCAAAAATTTTAGCCTTGAATTTACCTTGTTCACCCGAAGTTGACCTAAATCAAGCTACCTATAATCAGTCAAACTAACCTAAACATAAACCTTTTTAAGTTGATTTTAAATGAACTAATTTGTCAACCTATATTATTTACTAACCTAATTTACGTTAACTTAAGCATTTTTAAGCCAAAAAAAACTTAACCTAGGATAATTATGTCGCATCTAGTCACACAAAGTCGAGGTGACCAATTATAAACTTGATAAAATATCTTGTAATGAAATTACTTAGGTTGACTTGGCAAAAAACCTAAAGTTAAGAATTTAGGCAAGTGTATCTAGGTTAACCTATTAATAATATAACCTATTATAAATACTTTTAAACATATTATATGTAGTAAATTTTTTATGTTCAATTAAGTAACTTATAGATTAATGTATATTATGAAATAGGTTTTTACTAAGTAGCTTATATACATAGGTTAATTTAATAAGTATGTGAACTTAAGCTAATATGTTAACTAGTTAAAAAATCAAGGAGTTATGTGTCACCTTTTTAAGAATTATTATTAATATTGTAGACATAATTACAAATTAACAATAAATTATTTAGTACACATACACATTCATGTGAATTCATGATTTCAAAAACTTCATGGCACACCAAAAAATTAAGGCATGTCATGACAAATATTGGTGCCATAAATTCAAGACTCACAAAAACTTATGGTGTCACAAAAAATCATGGATTGCCATGAAAATTTGTGACACCTTATTGCCAAACAACATGCCATGTCATCATCACATGGAAGATTAAGTCGTTATTAATCGCAAATGACAACAATATTTTCAACTAACTAATAAATGAAATTAATTCATCAAGTCAATGACATGAATCATCATTTGAAGATAATGTCAAAAGTCATGAAGTGTTACGACTACCAATCAACATCATTACTATGTGGCATGCCACATTAACATCACGCTACCATAAGTTGTCATTATTCACCAAAAGTTGTAAAAATCAATGGAATTTTGTTATGACCTCATTTTGGATGATTAAAATAGATAAAAAATACATTTTTGAAATTTGGATAGTTGATTAATAATCAAGTATTTTATTACCATCACATTGCTAAAACATTTTTTTATGACTAATTATATTCAATTATAGTCATTTTTCTAATTGTTTTAAAAATTGTTTATGCCATTTTTTAGTAATTTTTCTTTTTATAATTGAATACGACAAGTCATAAAACACATGTTGTTGGCACGTGAAGTGCCACATTATCATGTCGTGAGATTAAAAACCTTTATTTTAATTACAAAAATCAAAGTATTTTTAATTAATTAATTATAATTAATTTAAAGCATGTTATTAATACAATTTCAAAATAATAATATATTTATCCAAAAAACCCCACTAGTCGTTATACTAACTATAGTTGCAAAACCATGAAATCACAATGGCCTTTGCAACTACATAATGATTATTATGATTAAGTATTTATAATTATAATCGAAAAGGATAATAGTCGTTTCTTTGACTGGTCAAAAAACCCATAATGTGTTGTTGTGTATGGGTTATGGGTATTTCTGTTTATTGGCACAAGGTTGGTTTTCCAAATATTTGATGAAAATTAATTCCACAAATATACACCACTTTCCACGCCCATAAAAACCCCCAAATTTGTTTGTTTCCAAATGAATAAAAATCTCCCACATTTTTACGCCTCTTCTCCAAGAAATGAAAGGCATAAAAATTACCATAACTTGATTACACACACCTTTGGAATGAATTTCCAAAGAAAATGTCAAATTGAATCCAAATGAAATTTGAAACTTATTAATCCATTGTTTAAAATGTTCAATTGTAAGGTAAAAATATGTAGAATGGTCTAGTTTTGGGATCCAACTAGTATAATGAACAATTATAAATGTATGGTCACTAATTAACCTACCTACATGCCCATTAACCTAATGTTTGACTATTAGTTGGATGTAAAAAAATCCCATTTATGGTTGAAAAGGCCTTTGAATGGATGAAAAAAATATTTACATGAATTTTTTTTAAATCCTAAAAATTAAAAAAGAATAACATGTACCATGCGACACATAATACAGATGAAAAACTTGGAAATTTATATTTTAAAAAAGAAATTAAAAATTAAAACATGGTAGGTTTGGATTCAATTTAAACATGACATTTTCCTAAATCCAAGGCTCAAACTTTTTTAAAAAAAAAGAAATTAGAAAATGAAGGTCGAATCAAATCCTTTGGATCATTTTGTTTTGAATTTGCACTAAACTGCCCAAACATTTCATGGAGCCCAAAATTTAAATGTTTGAATTGGGAAGACCTTGAAGTTCCTAATGATGGTGATGGGGCTCCACATTCCTATCGTTGTCCCTTTTCTTATTTGATATTGCAACAATTATTAATATTAATGTTGTTTTTATGTGTGACCACATTAATGACCACAAAATAAGATGAGAAGGAAGTGGGGCCTCCTTCCCCACCTTGCTAATATCAAAATTTGGTCAACCAAGTTTTAAACTTTGTTAGTGATGATGATGGTGACTTTTGTTGTGTCAATGTTGTTGTTATCACAGATGACAACACCATGGAATTCATTCATATGAATGTTCATGTATGACATGTAATGAACTTGTACCTAATTCCTAGTTTAGTTTCAATTCATTCTTAATTTGTTATTAGTTAAGTTTTAATTCATTTATAATCCACTCTTAATTAAGTCCTAGTTCACTTTTAATTAATTCTTATTTCATTTTCAGTTCATTTTTAGTTAATTTTCAATTCAATTTTAATTAACCCTTAATTAACTTTTAATTTATTCTTAAATGAATCTTAATTCATTCATAGTTTACACATGGGTACGCATGGGCCACATGTGGGTGAACATGGGTCACATGTGAACTAGATGCCCAATGGATATAAATAAATGTAGATTCCTCATTACCTTTAGTTTATTCAACATTAATTTTGGGTACATTTTCATGTCATAACCTCATTTTGTTTTGTTTTGTTTTTATAACAAAATCATTTTGAATTTTTGTTTTGCACTTGTCATCTTCTTGTTCTTGTTTTTCTTGTTTCACGATCTATATTTGTAATTAGGCATGCCCTTGTTTTTTGTTTTGGTTTAGGAAATCTTATAGACTTGGTTGTTTTCGTGCCCGTGATAAAATTATTGTTGGTAAAGATAATACCCCGATGAGGTGGAGGACCTTGATCCCCACACTTGCTTCCTACATTTGTTATTATTGTTGTAAAAAATAATTTTTCGACAATTACCATGGAAGGATTTCCAAAGGTAGGTGGCAATGGTGATGGTTGTGCTAAGCATTGTTACTTTTTGGGCACATTTTCATTGATGCAACAAATAATAACCCTTCCTCTTGGGTTGTTTTTTTTCTTTTCCCAATTGCAAATTACCTTGGCCATGTTTGGGTTCAACTCCCGAAGACATTCAAAAACCAAATTTGATGTTGAAAGCACCAATTTCATTTGTTGAACTTCTTCAAGCCAAGAAGTGCCCTTGTTGTAATTTTATATAACTCAACAAACAAACAAAAAACACAATATAAACTTCACAAAAACACAACATGATATTTGCACAATTTGTGATTAAGTTCATTTTGTGTTCATTAGATTTTGAATGAATTTTGACAAATTTACCATGGTGAAAGTGACCAACCCCTTAGTGGACATGGATCAATTATTGTGAACAAATGAATTCACTAATAATTAATCATATTCATAAATAATTTATTCATTAATATTTAATCAAAGTCATTACTAATCAATTCATTAATTCATAGTTAAATTATTTAGGTTAAAAGCCTATGTTAAACACTTATAAACTTAGATCATTTACTTACGTTAAGTTAAAAACCTAGTCCATTAAACTCACAAATTTAAAGTGAAAATGTGAAAATTTGAACCCCTCATCTCCATGTTTTAGGCGCAAGTCCATAATAATTAGACCACTCTTCAAATAAATCAAATTTATTATTTGTCATGCCAACATATTGTTATTGCACGTTGTTTCATAACATATTTAGGTATTACCCCATGTGTCTTTCCTACTTAGCTATGTTACCTTGTTATTTTACCTTACATACATAAACAACCTAGGATATTAATATACTAGGCTATTCATAATTACCATAGGTTAGGTTCTTGGGATAATCCTAGCTATTCGTAAGCTATGTGTAGTCTACCATAGGCTATGCTTAAGGTACCAAGGTACCATATGTTAATCATAGGCTATTTTTAGGTTATTACGCATAAGTTATTCTAGACTATTCCACCTTATATATATATAAAATATTAAACTCAACATTATTCTAAGTTGTTTTATGTGAGGCTATTTTAGGCTATTCTAACATGTATGTTGTTATAAGTTATTCCACCTTAAGCCATTCTATCTCACTTACATTACATTGTTTTTTATATTCTAAACTATTATACCCTAGGGTAAAATAATTTAAAATTGGGTAGTATATATTTTTATTACATATGCATATGTGGTACAATTTTAATGGCATGTTAATATCATAAGTTATGTTTTATGATTAATATGGATGTTGAGAAATCTAGATTAAATGATCAAATATTTTAATTTCAAATTTTGGTTTGAACAAAAAGACCTTTCAAGTTAAACAAATGTTTTGTCAAACATGCTTATTTTCACAAAACACCCTTAAATTTTCATGATACAAACTCTTTGATGCTTAATTTTTTTTAATAATAAAAGACTATTAAATGAATGTCATCACATTCACAAATCTTTTATGACATCTAAATAAAATGAAATGTGTATGGAATCAAATTAATACAATAAACTAGACCTTAAAATACTTAACATGTTTTAACATGGTTTGAAATTGTGACCATTTTTCAAGACAAAACACAAAAATTGGAAAATTTTGTACACTTTTAAAAACTCATATTTCTTCTAAAATATCAATATAAACTGTGTAGTATATTGGGGTTTCTATAGATATTTTTAATAACAAGTTGTAAAATAATCAAAATTCTTTTCTATGAAAAATGTTTTTGTAAAAAATAAAAAATATTTGAAAACAAAAAAACACATTGACTTGTGAAAATGTGGACTTACTTAAGGTATAACCTAAAATACCCTAGGGTATAGAATAAACTAGGGTATAACAATATATATCTTAAAATAACCCAAGGAATAACCTAAAGTAAAATAATATTCAATAGATTGTAATAACTTAAGGTATAGTTGAAAATATTTTATAATAGTTTACAATGTTTTATAATAACATGAGATATAATAACCTAAAATAACTTAAAGTATAATAACATATAATAATATATAATATAATTTAAAGTGTAACTTATAATAATTTAAACTAGGGAAAAATAACCTAAGGCATATTTTAGGGTACAATAACATAAAATGGTATAACTTAATCTATTTAAAACAACTCTAAAAAACTTATTCATTGTAATGAATTATTTCAATTATCAATAACTTATGTTAATTAATAGTGAAACATGATCATTACATATTGACCTTATAATAACAAAATTTTAGTCAAGATGAAATGATTAGGACCTAGGGTGAACATGTTTCATTTTTAAGGTCCCATAATGATTTAAGTTAGTGAATTACACCCCATTTCAGCATTAATGTTGTTGCAACCTAAATTTCATGCAAAAAATGAACAAAACCAATGCTTAAACAAATTGCATAATAGAATTAAACTAGTTTCATGCTTTTGAGGATTCAAAATATGATTCTTTTGCAAACTCAAAAAAATCCGAACCCAAAACACAAAATGTGAATACATAAATAATGTCCAATAATGAAACTTATATAAAAAACCACAAAAAAACCCTACACCATACAAAGTTGTATGTTTTAAAATTCAAATCACCAAAAATGATTTGAAAACACACACAAAAAGATTATATCCCCAAACAAAATATATTTCAAACCTTGTTCATACTTGAATCATTTATAAGTTAAAACACAATTAGTTATATTAACCCATGTATAAAAATTAACCTAATTATGACATGTTCAAGTAGTTAACATAACACACCTAACATGACAAATATTGTTCCATAACATGGATGCACTTATTATCTATCTCATAACCAATGTTGGTCAATTTTTATTTTTTCTTAACCCAATAGAATAATGTCAAGTTGTCATTTGCCATTCTATATCAGAGGGTATCAAATTTTAAATTTTAAAAAATATATTGGACTTGCTTGGTATCAACTTGCATTTATAAAATATACACTTAAGCAATGTGTTTTTTTCCCATATGATATTAAAGATTGGGAAAAATCTTCCAAAAATTTAGCAAAATAATTAAATTTACATTAAAAAAAATTTCCCAAATTTTTTGGTTGAAAAATGTTGAAAATGTCAACCCAAGAAAAATGTGCACCCAATCCATGGGCATTATTTTGGCAATACTCACCTATTATGCAAAAGGGTTGGTTCCCTTAAATACCTAAGATTTAAAACACCACCTAATGGTGTGGAACTTCTTCTAATTATGTGGAAATGAAGGGGCTTCATTGTTTGCCTTTGACAATCCTCGATGTTGCACTAGCTCTTCACATGTATTTAATTTTTAAATTTTTGGTTGCATGAATATTCGTGGGATTGCTTGGACTTCTCATCATAAAGTTACATAAGTTAGACAACTTCATTAAAAGGGGATAGATCATAATATGGATTTGTATTTTTGGTGTGTAAATAAACTCTTACAACTTGTGAATATTTTGTTTAACAATTTTAAAAAGTATACAAGGCAAAACAAAGTTTTAAGGTTTAAAAATAAACTACCTAGATGGAACACATGTTTACATGGGCATGTATAGGTAAATTTGATAATCTACCCATAAATTCCAATTAAAATAAGGGTTATGAAGTAGTCAAATTTGTATTAAGGAGTGATTGTCGAAATTTTAGATGTTAACCTATCCAAAAATTATAGTTATAGAATAAGGATTATGTTATTTCAAAAATATGATTTTTTCATTAGTAACATCTCAATTTAAACAATTGTAAAATCAATTGTTTGAAATGACTTGTTTGAAAATCAAAATTAGGTATATCCATTTTGACGAAAACAAAAAAAAAACACGAAAATGAACATTATGTTGGACATGTGGAGTATGTAACACCCATGTGGCATTGTTTGACCTAACTAATGTGATCAATTTGACAGAAATTGGTTATCTAAATATACATGATTATAATGTTACTTTTGATGGTATTGTAATTTAGAAATAATAACATATAGTTATTAAAAATTGGGAATAAATTAAGGATTTCATGTTTTCATTTTTTGTTTGTAATGCGTCACATAAAAATAAAATTTGGTGGATTTTTTTGAAATATAACAAAATGACATGTGAAAAAATGGAATATCAAATTGAAATGATGTATTTTAATCTACTAAAAAAAAAGATAATTGATATACATGTGGAAATTGAAAAAACTTAATGTCTTTAAACTTGAAATTTAAACTTAATATTTTTTTAAGAATAAAATTCAGAACATGTGAATTTTAATTATGTAATAAATTTTTTGAAGTGAAATTCATTTCAATTTAATATCTGAAAAAAATAAATTTATTTGATTGTTATTTAGAAAATTATTGTGGTTGATGTTTTTGCCCAAATGAGAATATTAAAAATTTAATGTTTTGATGTTTGATGTTTTAAAGGTTATAGAATAAAATAAAATAAAAATATTTAATTTAAAATTAATATAATAGTTTTTAGATTTTGAAATCATAATTGTCAAAGTAATTATGAAACTAAACTTGAATAATGATATTAAGATGTACATGTCTAATCAATTATGAAAATACTTATTTTGTAATAAGGTTATAACCAATGTTGTGTGTGTGTATGGTTTTTGATATACATTTCAAATGTGAATCTATAATTTTCATTAGCATTTCTATAAATGTAAGTGTCAAACAATGTAAAGTTATTTCATAACATGTAAAACATGAAGGAAGATATGGGGAATTGACAACTAGGCAAAACCTTGTGATACTTGGATTTTTGAAAAGAAAAAAAAAAGGAAAAAAAAGAGGAGAGAATGATTGTGGGATTGTTGTGAAAAGTAGGAATAGTTGTTGGTTTGTAAGCTAAATGGTGTTTGAAGAAGTTGTGTCATGTTTAGTTTAGTTATGCCCTAGTGAAGGTACCCTTAAGGTATGAACATAGGAGGAAAAGAAGAGGAGAAGGTGGTGGTAGGTTGGGGTGCTTGATGTCTTATAAGGTTCAAGTGTTGTTTTTGTTCAAATGAATTAGTAAGGGTATGTCAAAAAAAGTTTTTTCAATGTAAAGTTCTAATTAAAATCTACAAAAAGAAAAACCAACATGTCAATTAAGGTGAAAAGGAACAAGGAAAAATTGGCTTAACTAACCTTAGTGCATAATAGGTTATTCACAAAGACCTTTTGACAAATTCCAAGGGCTTTTGAGAACATGCCCTATGTTAAGCAAATGAGGGTCATTGGAAATTGAATGTGTTGTTATTTTGTTTCACATGTACTTAGCTAGATAATTGGGTCATTTTTCAATATCTTATGAGTGAAAAAAATTATGAGTTTAATGCCATTAATGAAATAGAAATTCATATGGGTTGAAAATATATAACCTTAATGACATCAGGAAAAACATTACATAGCAAAATGCATGACATGCCCTTACTTATTAAATCTTACTTTTATTTATATATATGTTCATGATCAATATAGTATAGATGCATACACACAAACTTCAAACATGCAATGTGAGTTAAATGACAACTAAGGGCATTTAGTTTTTATATCATCTTATGACAAAACAAAAGTAAAAAGATATATGGTAGTGTTTAGTAAGTCTCTCTCGGCAAAGTTCAAGTTAGGGGGGACCTAGGGAGTTTGTGGGAGCTTGTGGAGTCAGTTTGACTTAAAGCTACACAAACCATCTCCTTTTGTTTAGTTGTGCAAATTGAAATGATTAAAAGTTTTACTTGAGGAATCAAATTGTCATAATTTGATCTCGAAGCTCTTGCCCCTTTGGTTTGGTTGTGAGGAGTTAAATGAACACTTGCCCAAATTGTTGCATTTCATGCTAGAACCAAGATTGGAAAATATTTTATCGTTTATACCACTTGATAAACCTAATGTGCATCACTTGTTGACAATAAATTTATACCTTTTTCATTGTCATCAATATAAGTTTTTATGTCCATTCATTTGAGTGGAAGATCAACAAGCAACTAATTAAATAATTAACTTTGTCTTTTATGAACTTCAAACTAAAAACTTCCCTTTTTTGAATATAGAATTCATTTAGATGCATGCACTTCTATGGAACATATCCATCCACCATCATATGCACACATAATACTCCAAATGTCACTCATACTTTTAGGTGAAGTCCAAAATTTCATGCTCAAATTTAGGAGAAAAAGTTGACCAATCGACATAGAAGCAAATAAAAATGGTTGAAAAAATAAACTCTAGAAATGATCAGCAATTCCAATGAACTTACTAACTAATAAAATGTTTTAAAATTATTATTTTAAGACAATATTGAGATTTTCTGTCGACATTGCAATGCCCTTCCAGTCCACTGTAACGACCTCATGGGTGAGCATTCTGCTTTATGGAATGCGCCTGCACAAGGCAAGCCCGGAAGGTGAGGCCTGGTGTTGGTATGGTGGAAAATTACATTGCATAATGTTTGTACTTGTTGGAGGCATGCTTTGATCATTTTGCCATGTTAATGCCCTGCATGTCTCCAGAGCATTATACACAGAAATCCTCTCAGCTAAACCTGTGGGACAAGCATGGCACCTGCTATCATTCTCAAGTCCCATGACAAACCAACTAACCAACAACTAGATGCATCCAAGTTCACACTCGATCTTGTATATTTAATCCACCCAAGTTCACACTCTATCTTGTATTTTAATCCACCCAAGTTCACTCTCTATCTTGTATTTTAATCCACCCAAGTTCACACTCTATCTTGTATTTTAATCCACCCAAGTTCACTCTATCGTGTATTTCAATTCATGGGACCAATTCATCCAGAAACAGCCTCAGGACTCATTCAGGACTGCCTAATGAGTGAGAGCAATAATAAGTCCCTTCAGAAGAGAGCACAACCTCCATTGAAAACCCCTCAATTTGTTTGTCTGTTTGTTGTTGGGCCAGATGGAATGAGCACCCTGCAACAACTTACCATGCAGGAGATGGATGGTGTGTGTGTGTGTGTGGAAAGGAAACAACTTTTCGTCAGATTCCTGTCCCATAGCTAACCAGTGAGCTATGTATGAACTACTAAGAGCATCTCCAGTGGTGCTTAGTATCTGACCCTGCAAGAATATTTTTCACATCCAAGACGTAGTCATCTTTTTGGTGTTCTCCAACCCCACCCTTAAAAATTGAAACTGAGATTGCAAATAGGTGGGAGACTACTAATAGCAACCCACCAAGACCAATCAAAAGCATAGAGCAGGGTCACATACCAAGAGCATCCCAAAACTGTTCTAACCATCCACATGCATCTCCCTAAATTGTAATCGCCGAGTGCCTTGTTTAGTTAGTTACTTATTTATGGTACTTAATAGGATTGGGCACTTCTTTATTTTTAGGAAGAATCTTTGGTTCCAGTTCCACATATAAATGGAATTAAGAATCCAGTTGTGAGTCCAGTTCTTAAAAAAAAAAAAGGAATTCCAATTCCACTTCTGGTTCTGAAAGTCAGATTTTAGGAGGGAAAGTAGAAGAGTTTAGCTTGGTAACTACTCAATTGTGGTGGTTGATCTTCGATTGAGTCACAACAAGTTTCCACTGAATGGTGCATGAGTGGGGTATTGACAGGGCTTACACAACACTAGGAGTGGAGACATTACCTGACTAGCTAGTCGCTTGTTTTAAAATTTTAAAATGCATTTTTTGGGTCCAATCCTTGCTTTCATTTTTTGGCCTTTTTTTTATAGTTTTCTTTAGTCTACTAGGGTTAATTTGAGGTTAAGAAGTCTAAGTGCCATTTTAAGAATTTAGTTAAAGCATTAGTTTTTTTTTTGAATTTTTAATTGATTTGGAAATCTTTGTTCTTTATTTGACTAAAATTAAACCAATTTTTTTTGAGAGAGAATTGGTTCTTTTAGTGTTAATCTGAAAAAGTAAATTTCGAAAAAATTAGAAAACTTCACTAATTAAAGTTTTGAAACCACCAAATTAAAAATAAAAACACTTGTTGAAATCATTGATCACTCAAGTTTTTTTAAATGCATTTTTTTTTTCAATCCTTGCTTTCATTTTTTGATTTTTTCGTTTAGTTTTCTCTGGTCTACTAGGATTATAATTTATCCCTATAAAATGGCGGTTTATTGAAATTTGTTGTCAATGAAATTTGATGAAAATGAGGATTATCAAATTAATTGAGAATTAAAAAATTAGTGGATGATTAAGAAGTTAATTTGAAATTTAAAAGTCTAAGTTTAAAATTTTAAACTTTAAAATTTTTATAGTTAAAGCATTATTTGTTTTTGAAGTTTTTGATTCTTTAATTGTTTTGTTAATAATCGAGGTAGGAAAAAAAAAAAATGAGAAAAAGAAGGGAAAAATAAGGGCGAGAGGGCAAGGAAAGATTTGAGGGGCGGAGGGGAGGATTTCGGGCAGGGCGGAGGAATCGTAGGAGGAGTGCAGCGAAGGTGAAGTAGAAATTTTCGCTGTCACGGTTCGCCAGCGGAGAGGACTTACGCGGGCGATTTGCGCCGTGGGTCTTGGCGAAAACGAAGTCGTGCGTCTTCATGTGCGCGGGCCTTCTATTTGTGCCATTTCTCTCTTGCAATCAAGCTTGGAGCTTTTGGTTTTCTGTCTCTTGCTTCTTGGCCTGAGCAGCAGTTCCTAATAAGAAGAGACAAAATTGGGTTTGTTGGGGGTGTAATAGCCCCGGATGATGTCTCCACCTTCGAGAGGGGATGTGAGGAGGAGGAGGAGGAGGATCCATGAAATGTTGCTATTTTGATGTCTAAGATACCCAAAGCCCATTTTGTTTTGGGCTTTGAAGAAGTGATCATTTGTTTCCATGAAGCTGATTTGGGTTTTGTTGGAGAGTCATCGGTTTTGTTGTTAGCTCCTGCTGCTGCTGCAACAACTGGGTTGTCTTTTTTTTCTTTTCTCTTTTGTTGGGAGAGAAATGCAAGGTGAGAGTAGGAGGTTGTTAGGGAGAGATATTGTTGCAGAGGAGAAAGTGGTGGTGGGAGGACCAGTAGCAGTTGTGACAGGAAGGACGGGAGGAGGAGGAACAACAACAGGGAGAACAACACAAGGAGTGAAGCGAGAATGGCTCCCCTCATTCAAGCTCAGCAGTTTGCTTTTCTTTTGCGTGTTTCTTGGAGCTGGAGTGCTGGGGGGAGTGGTGGTGAGTCTTCATATGATGGGGTTTCTCAAGACACAGGGACTCTACTTCAGTCATTTCTATAGTGCAATGCCAGAGAGTAATGTGATCAGCAGGACAAGATATGAGGTCTCGTTGCCCAAAGATATGCCAGATGAAGAGCTTCTGTGGAGAGCATCAATGGCACCCATGCGACCTGGCAATCCCTTTGGAAGAACCCCTAAAATAGCCTTCATGTTCTTGTGTGTGGGACCCTTGCCCCTTGCTCCTGTCTGGGAACAATTCTTTCTAGGTCATCGAGGTTTGTACTCCATCTATGTCCATGCACACCCCGACTTTGTGCCCGAGATACAGCCTTCATCAGTGTTCTACGGGCGCCATGTTTCAAGCCAGGTGGGTGGGTAGGGTTCATCAACAAAGGAGAAAATCCACCATGCCTTCTTGAGGATCGGTATTGTGGAAAAATTGCAAACCCTGAAAATTTCAGAACTCTGGTTCTCTAGATTATTGCTACCTGCAATTGATACATAATACGCATATGCACAATTGTGTTGTTTATGTGTTTATGTGTGTGTGTGTAGTAGACAGCATCACATCATGTGTTTGCCCTAAGAGCATCTCCAGCAGTGCTCAGTATGTGACCCTGCAAAAAGATTTCTCATGTCCAAGTTTAGTTATTTACTTTTCTCCAACCCCACCCATGAACTAGATCTGGGACTGCAAATAGGTGGGAGACTACTAATAGCAACCCACCAGGACCAATCAAACTATTGAGCCAATCAGCAGCAGCTGTTAGGTGTTGTTGTGCCTTTTACCAGCCTAAACATAGCCATCTTGCTGAGCCAAACCAGCATGTTTTGACTTTTCTTCATCCAATTTTAATTTGCAGGCTCACATACTGAGCACCGGTGGAGTTGCTCTCAGTCTACCATAGAAAATCTTGGTAGAGGAAGAGTGGATGTAGCTGCTGCTGCTGCAGCCAATCATCTTGACTGAATGTCACTCCAGTATGTAG
>Ga0116229_10002453_pt1 | contig 30009 bp, 32 predicted proteins | sample S1TSphgellanicum_3_FD_87313 | JGI IMG/M metagenome (GOLD analysis project Ga0116229, IMG submission 87313) | Host-associated microbial communities from peat moss isolated from Minnesota, USA - S1T2_Fc - Sphagnum magellanicum MG | ecosystem: Host-associated > Plants > Peat moss > Unclassified...
CCACATCGAAACCACCGCGCATCGCATCGATCACCTGCGCCGCCTGCGCGAGCTGCAGGACGAAACGCGCGGCTTCACCGCGCTCGTTCCCTTCGCCTACGAACCGGAAAACAACAAGCTGACGCATCTCGGCCTGGGCCGCGCGTCGGCGTTCGAGGATCTGCGCAACCTCGCCATCGCGCGCATCTATCTCGACAACTTCGACCACATCACGGCGTACTGGGTCAGCCTCGGCCTGCCCACCGCGCAAGTCGCGCTCAGCTATGGCGTCGACGACCTGCACGGCACGATCCAGCAGGAAAAGATTTTCCACATGGCCGGGAGCCAGACCCCGCAGGGCCAGACCATTGTGACACTCGAACGTGCCATCCGCGAAGCCGGGCGAATTCCGATGCAGCGCAACACGTTTTATCAGCGGATCGGCGAGCGCACAGTCGAAGGCCAGATTTTGCCGGATGCGAATCCGAAAATGGAGGTAACTACGTGACGGGCAAGCGCTCGATTTATGAAGACTACAAGCGTCGGTCTTCCGCTCCTTTAACTCACAAGAGGTGGTTTTTAGGCGCAACGATTGTCCTGACAATTTGTCAGCTATGTATTGTCGATGTCGCGCCGCATCGACACTTTTGGAGTATTTCGAACGCTATTCTTTGGGCGACCCTGACTGTCGCCTTCTTTATGAGTTCGATCGCGATCGTTAGCGTTTTCGTGCTCCTTTCCAATTTTGTCTTATTTTTGTCATCGCTCTGGTCGCGGCTGACGAAGTCCGATGGTCATAGACCGCCGCTACAACTGAAATGAAAGCTCTCTCCTTCCCCCTCGTTCCCAAGTTGTACTTGGGAACGAAAGTGTCCCCGCAACTTCGTTGCTTCAGACCGGTGGAAGCACAGCTTCGCCGACAAGCGCGTTCCCAAGTACAACTTGGGAACGAGGGGGGCATTTACTAATGCACCCAGGTTTCCAGAGAATATGCTCGTACCTTTATACGGGTCCGTTCTCTATGAAGAAACGGATATTTGTCTTTTACGTGATACCAACTGTCCTAATGGCGCTCCTAATCGGCCCCGTCACGCCTGGTATGCCGGGGGTAAACATGAACGGTTTCGTCGAGGGTACCTTGATGTTAATTCCCGTGGTCTATGTTTTTTTTGTGTGCCTAGTTGTGCTGATTGATTCGATAACTCTCTGGATTGGCCGCATCTTCAGGTATTTTCTAGCGAAAACCGACGGTCATAGACCGCCGCTACATTAAAAATGCAACTCGATCCTCCCAACCAACCGCAGCACACGCGGACGCTCTTCACCACGGGCCAGCTTTCCATGCTGAAAACGCCCCATCCGCTCGGCTCCGTCCCCTACCTCAACGCGCGGCCGCTGCACTGGACGATCAAGGAGCCGGTCACCTTTCTCGAACCCGGCGCGCTCGCGGTCGAGCTGGCCGAGGGCCGCTTGCAGGCCGGACTCGTCCCCGTCTATTCCGTGCTGGAGAACGCCGACATCTACCATGTCCTCGACGGCTACGGCATCGGCACGCTCAACACGGTCTACAGCGTAGTGATGGCGCACGCGTTGCCCATCGTGCGCATCAAGACCGTCGCGCTCGACCCGGCCTCGCGCACGTCGAATCACCTCATCCGCGTGCTGCTGGAAAAATATTATCGCATCAAGCCGACCTACGTTTCGCCCGATGAACCCGCCGAGGGCCAGGTCATGATCGGCGACCCCGCCATCGCCTATCGCCAGTCGCATCCCGACGAGCGCTATCTCGACCTCGCGCAATCGTGGCATGCGCACACCGGCCTGCCGTTCGTGTTCGCTGTCTGGGCCATCCGGCGCGATGCGCCCGACGTGAAGGGTATCGCGCGCACGCTGCGCACCGCCGCCGTCGAGGGCCTGGCGCAGCGCGGGGCCATCGCCCGCACGCCATTCGAGTACCGCTACCTGACCGAGCATCTCTATTACCACATCGGCAAGCCGCAGAAGCGCGCCATCGACGTCTATGCCTCCGACCTCGTCGAAATCGGATGCCTCGCCAAGAAACCTGAACTCAGCTACATTTAGCGCGTCATGATCCAGTCTTTGCTCGATACCGAAATCAAAGCCAAGGTGCTCGACGGCGGACGCATCACGCCTGAGGAGGCCAAGCAGCTTTATTTCGCGCCACTGACCGAGCTCGGCGAACTGGCCGACGCGCGCCGACGCCAGCTCAAGGGCCCGGCCTACGACGGCCACGGCAACGAGATCGTCACCTACATCATCGACCGGAACATCAACTACACGAACGTCTGCAACGTCTACTGCAAGTTCTGCGCGTTCATGCGCACCGAGCGCCAGGATGACAGCTATGTGCTGACGCCGGAGCAAATCGGCGCGAAAATCACGGAGCTGGAATCGATCGGCGGCACGCAGATTCTCATGCAGGGCGGGCATCATCCCAAGCTCGGCATCGATTACTATCTCAAACTGCTCCACTACATCCGCACGAATCACCCGACGATCAACATCCACGGCTTCTCGCCGCCGGAGTTCAACCACTTCGCGGAAGTTTTCCATATGTCGCTGGAGGAAGTCATCACGCGCTTCAAGGAAGCGGGACTCGGCTCGATCCCCGGCGGCGGTGGCGAAATTCTCGTCGATAAAATTCGCGACCAGATCTCGCCGCTCAAGTGCAATTCCGACCAGTGGCTCGAAGTCATGCGCATCGCGCACCGGCTCGGCCTCAACAGCTCCGCCACGATGATGTTCGGCCATGTCGAGAGCGTCGACGACCGCATCGAGCACCTGCAACGCCTGCGCGACGTGCAGGACGAAACGGGCGGCTTCACCGCGTTCATCTGCTGGACCTTCCAGAGCGACGGCACGAAGATGCGCAACATCCCACCCACCGGCTCGCACGAATATTTGCGGATGCAGGCGCTCAGCCGCGTCTTCCTCGATAATTTCGCCAACGTCCAATCCTCCTGGGTGACGCAGGGGCCAAAAATCGGCCAGGTTGCGCTCCAGTACGGCGCGAACGATTACGGCAGCGTGATGATGGAGGAAAACGTTGTCTCCGCCGCCGGCACCAGCTTCCGCCTCACCGTCGACGAGATCAAGAAAGCCATCACCGAACTCGGGTATGAAGCGCGGCAAAGAGATAATTGGTATCGCCTCCTGAAGGGTCAGACTCCGTCCTGACCCATTCTTCCTGCATCTTCTGAATTGAAGCGACCAATCCGGCGCGACGTCAAACGACCATGCGCATGCTCCTGCTTCTGCCGCTCTTGGCGCCAGTGCTTTGTTCCTGCTCCGACATGGACATCGAGTCGATGCCTCATACGTATGATTACCGCACCGATTCGGCGGCCGAAGCAGAACAGCGAAACAACGCCATTGAGCAAATCACATCTGACGAGCAAAATTACGACTCCGAGAAGGGACATTCTCCGCAACAGGTAGAACGGGCCAATAATTACTACAATTCCGAGATCAATAACCTTCAGGCTGGTGCTCCGGTGCCATCCCAATAGCGAATTCCCCCTCGTTACCAAACTCCATTTAGGAACGCAGTTGTCTGCGCAATTCTATTGCTAAACCTACTGCGGCTAAACGCTTTTCTCGATTCTCGTAATATTTACGGTCTTGATGGCATGGTCGGTCCAATGGAAAATGCAGAGGTCTTCCACGATTGAAACTTCAATGTCGCGACTGGTTGGGTCGGTCGTTTGCCATTTTCCTTTCGTGAAGGTGAGAAGAAATTCGAGCGCGTCCGAATCGATAGTCAGTCGATAGGACACCTAAAGCCCCAGTTTTTCCATTTCCTGATGGAGCTTCTCTGCGTCTTCAAGGCTGACTCCTTCGCCACGAAGAAGTCGCTCGTTTGCCTTCGCCAGAGCGACACCCAAAGGACCGTTGCCGCCGTCGCGCTTGATCCGAAGATAGGCCGCAAGAAAGATGCGTTCTTCTTCAGTCGCATTATCCACGACAGCCTTGATCTCTTCTACGCTCATGAAACTAGGATACTATGGATTCGCGGACAAACGAGCCCAAAATCACCTCGGCAACGCAAAGAAAAAGAGCATCACGACCGTCGGTGCGAGCGCGGCGAGGAAAAGGCCGCCGGGCGCGATGCCGCCGGGAAAATACTTTTGCAGCAGCGATTGCCCCGCCGGATTCGGCGCGTTGGCGATAACGGTCAGTCCGCCGCCGCTGATCGCCCCGGAGACGACCGCGACTTTCAGGTCGTCGCTGAAATTCGGCACGAGCGTGGCGAGATAGGTGATCGCCGCGTTGTCATTAAAGGCGGTCAAGACGGTCGCGCCGAACATGAGCGGATATTGGCCGAGACGGCTCAGCATCGGCTCGATCCACCAGCCCTGCAAGCCGCCATGCACGACCAGTCCCGCGAGAAAAAAGCCGACCAGCATCGGCGAGCGCATATCGAGTTCATCCTGATAGGCCGTCGTCGCCAGCGTGAAGCCGATGAAGAAAAGAAAGCCGCCGATGAACAGCGCAGGCTCGTGCGCGACGAGAACGGTCCAGGCGAGAAACGCGAAATGCACGCCGGTGATCCAGAGCGGGACGGGCTCTTCGAGCGATGATTCGTCGGGCGGCAAATCGAGCCGCTTCGCGGCCAGCAGCGCGAATTCCTTCCGAAAAAGCACCAAGTAAATCCCGTTGCTCAGGATAATTCCGGCCAGCGCGCGAAAGCCAAAATGCTCCGCCATGTAGAGCGTGCTCCAACCCCATTTGTCCGCAACCAACAGCACCGGCGGCGCGGCAAAATTGGTCAGCGCACCGCCGACCGAGACGTTGACGAAGAGCAACCCGAGCGTCGCGTACATGAAGCGCGGACTCGGCCCCAGCCGGTAAAATTCGCGCCCCAGCAGCAGCGCGCAAATGGTCATCGCCGCCGGTTCGGTGATAAACGAGCCGAGCAGCGGCCCGATCGTGAGCAGCACCAGCCACCAGCGCGACGGCGATTGCCCCGCAACCAGGACGAGCGCGCGCACGGCGGCCTGCACAATGGGCCGGCTCGCGGCGATGGCCATGATGATGACGACGAAAAGCGGCTCGATGTACGAGACGTCCTGGTCGAGATAATGCCGCGTCACATCGGCGCCCTTGTAAATCCACATCAACAGCGCGAGCGGAATCACCCAGATGCCGAACACCGCCTCGACCTCGCCGAGAAAGTGGAGCACCGCCGCCGGGATGCTCTGGCGCTTTCGGCGCGGTATTTCCTTCATCTCGACTCCATGAATGTCGTGCAGTTTCACCTCGTAGTCGTGCTGAATCCGGTGCGACAGCCCCAGGATTTTCGGCGCGAGGAACGTATGGATGATTGCGAGCAAAAAGATGACGGTCGCGATCAGGTTGAACGGTTCGGCGTGAACGCGATTGAACAACACGAACAAGGCATCATTCGAGTCGCTATCGTGATATGATTCGAGCGCGGGCGGGAAAGGCGGCAAATCCGCCGACGGTGCCGCGGCATGGGCCTGCGTGGGAAAAAATCCCAGCAGGCTCAGCACGAAAAGAAAAGCGAGTCGGTTCACAGCACGGGTGTCATGACGCGCCGGAGGGGAAAGATCAAGTCCGAATGGTAGCCTTCGACCTCCGGCCGACGGTGCCGTTGTAGTGGCGGTCTTTGACCGTCGCTCTTTCGCAGGCAGGAAAGTAGTAAGAGATCCCTCGACAAACTCGGGATGACGATCTTTTCAATAAGTCGCTGACTCGACCCGTCCCCCGGAGGTCGACGGCTACCTAGGAACGAATGCCCCGCCGCCCAGCGTGCGGCGGCTACCGCTGAAGGTTCGACCTCCTCCGTCTCACGACGGCGGCTACCCTATTTCCGGCCGCGGAGCTTGTTGATGAGCGTGAACGGCGTGCGCAGGCGCACGGCGCCGGAGCGAATCAGGTCGTACTTCGTCTTGGGATTCTTTTTGTCGAACAGACCGACCGTGCCCGTCTTCAGGCCATCGCGGAAAGCGCTGAACCCGGGCGGCGTCGGCTTAAGGCCGAAGCGGCGCAGGAAGGCGTTGGACTGGTAGACGCGCGCTTTCCTGTCGATGTCCTTTTTGCAGAGGTGAATTCCGCACGCCACGGAATAGGAGTCGCCATTCTTGTAGGCATGGGGTGCGAGGCTCGGATGATGCACGCCGGTGCCGGCATTCATGTTATAAGCGGTGGCCTTCGAGAGTTTCTTTTCGGCGTAATTGGCTGAGCCGATATCGCCCATGTAATACTCTTCGATCTCGAGCTCGGAGAGCACGGAGCGATCCTTCTGGTCCCAGAGATGCGCGACGCGATCGCCGTGGACTTGCAGCAGGCACGCGCACTCGTGATCGATGTGATACGGCGTGGTGGCATTCGGCGACGCCATGAAAATATAGGAGTCCTTCCAGGTCAGCTCGCTATGCAGCGGACGCCCGGTCATCTCCTCGATTTCGTCGAGCGCCTGTTCGAGCACGGCGCTGTATTCCGGCACCTGCTGCACGCGGTAAAGCACGACCCACGAGCCCGACTTGTCGAGATTTTGGATCGCTTCGGTGACGCTGGCGATCTGTTCGCTCGGGGGTTTCTGGCCCCATTTGTCATCGACGGCGGCTTCGCTGTTTTTCCAGCGGATCGCCGAGGGTCCTTCGATTTTGAGGAGCTTCTCGGCCAGCTCCGTCAGGGCGGGGAGCGTGAAGAGTGGGCTGGTTGCCAAGTTATGACGGAAAATGAAATGGTTGCGGTCGAAATCGTCGCGGAACTTGGTACCTTCCGGCTCGATGATACGGCGCGTCGCGTTGATGGCAGGCGAGCTGGGTGCTTCAGTTAATGCAGGCATGCGTACCTCCTTAAATAGTTCGGGTCAATTCGGTTCGAGGAACGTAGCACTTCGCGAGTGTTCCTTCAAGCCTCGTTTTATAGCGGCACCATGTGGAGCACTGATTAGGCCAAGATGGATTCGCGTTACCAAACTTTCCACGGCGCGTTGCCGTCGCTCCAGAGCTTGTTCAGGATGTCCATTTCGCGCGGATTGTCCATGCACTGCCAGAAGTCGTCGTGGCGGAAGGCGTTAAGCTTGCCGGCTTCGGCCATCCGGGGCAGCGCATCGAACTCGAAGATGGTGCTGTCGTCCCTGATGTAATCGCCGATCTTTTTGTTGAGGACGAAAAAGCCGCCGTTGATGTAGCCGGCCCCGTTATCGGGCTTTTCGCGGAAGCTGGTGATCGCGTCGCCAGCGAGACTCATTTCGCCGAAGCGTCCGCTGGGACGCACGGCGGTCAGCGTCGCCAATCCTCCGCTGGCGCGATGAAACTTGATCAACTCCGGCACGGGCACATTGCAAAGTCCGTCGCCGTAAGTCAGGAGAAATTCATCATCGGGAATGTGGGCGAGAGCCCGGCGAATCCGTCCCCCGGTTTGCGTGGCTAAACCGGTGTCGAGCAGCGTGACCTGCCAATCCTCCTCGGCGTGCTGATTATGATAGGTGATTTGCGGCGCGGGCCCGAGGCGCAGGGTGACGTCGCTGCAGTGCCACTGATAATGAAAGAAATATTCCTTGATGACGTCGGCCTTGTAGCCGAGGCAGAGGATGAATTCCTTGAACCCGAAATGGGCGTAGAATTTCATGATGTGCCAAAGGATGGGGCGGTTGCCCACGGGCACCATCGGCTTGGGGCGGAATTCGGTTTCCTCGCGCAAGCGCGTGCCCAGACCACCGCAGAGAATGACGACTTTCATAATGAGGAAAAACCTTTCACTTTTTCCGGCTCGAAGTTGATCCGTTCCAATTCGACCACGTGGGGCCGTTTCTGGACCTGGGTGTAGATCGCGCCGATATACTCGCCGACAATGCCGATGAAGAAAAGCTGCACGGAACCAAAAAAGAAGAGGCCGATCTCGAGAGGCGCCAGACCGAGCTGAAAGCTGTCCCAGTAAAGAAGTTTCCAGATGAAATAGCCAATGGCGACACACAAACTCACAAACGAAACGCCGAAACCGAGCATGGTGGCCAGCCGCAGCGGGACCTTGGAGTGGTTGGTAATGCCCAGCATCGCCATGTCGTAGAGGCGATAGAAGTTGTTGCTGGTGATCCCGCGCTTGCGTACCGGCTGGTGATACGGAATTTTTGCCATCGGAAATCCGATCTCGGAGACGAGGCCGCGGAAGTAGGGATAGGGATCGTCGATCTCCTTCAGGATATCGATAAACCGGCGATCGTAGAGGCCGAATCCGGTCGCGTTCTTGGTCAATTCGGTTTCGGCGAGGCGGCTGACCAGCTCGTAATATGCTTTGCGGATCGCGAAGAAGAGGGGCGATTCATCGCTGTCAGCCTTCACGGCGATCACGACGAGAAATCCCTCCTCCCACTTCGTGACGAAGTCCTTGATCAACTCGGGCGGATCCTGCAGGTCGGAGACCAGGGAAATGGCGGCATCTCCACCAGCGTGCAGCATGGCGTGATAACCCGAGCGGATGTGGCCGAAATTGCGCGCGTTGACGATGACTTTGACGTTTTTGTCCTGCGCGGCGATTTTTCTCAGGATGGCGACAGTGCCGTCTTTCGAGGCATTATCGATGAAGATATGCTCGTAACGGTAGCGCCCGATTTCCTGGAAAACCTTTTTGACCCGCTCATAACATTCCTGGATGTTTTCCTCCTCGTTGTAGCAGCCCGAGACGACGCTGATGAGCTTATCTCCCGCTTTCTGGGGCGGAAGTGAGGAGGGCGCGAGACAGGCGGAAGAATGTTCCAAAGCGAGATCCTTAATATACCGGCTCCAGTCCTACCAAATAGCCTTTCAAACCGCAACGCTCCTGCGGAGAATGTTCCTGCGGAAGCCCCAAAGGAGACCTCTGCAAAATGATTGAAGAGTGAGGGTGGAAAGCGCGTCGATAAAAGATGCAACAACTGGAGGACAAACAGGTCAATTTTGAGGATTGGGCATTGGCGCAGCGGACGCGGCCCAATGAAGTGCTCGAAAAGATCGCGGCGCCGGTCGATTTTTCCGAGGCCGAGGGACGGCTGGAGGCGACCTACAGCGAGCTGGGCCGGCCGAGCCACCGGGCGTCGGTGCTGTTGCAGGTGATGCTGCCGCAACACCTCTACGGGTTGAGTGATCCGCAGGCCGAGGCGCAATTGGGCGACCGGTTGAGTTTCCAAAAGTTCGTCGGTCTGCGCGCGGGCGGGGCGGTCCCGGATGAGACGACCATCTGCCGGTTTCGCCGGCGGATGATCGCGGCCAACTTGCACCAGCGGCTGCTCGAAATTCTCAACGAGCAACTGGCCCGCGCGGGCTGCCGGGTCAACTTCTTAATTTTAGAGATCCACACTTGTCGTGGGCGCTGCCATTTCCTAGCTTCGCAGCGTGGCTCAACCTGAAGTATTGCAGTCCGGAATCAGCAACGTGTCGTTTGGCGAGCGGGTCAAGATTGTGCAACCGGTGAATCTCTACGGCTGCAAGCTGGGTGACGATTGCTTCGTCGGGCCGTTCGTGGAAATTCAAAAAGACGTGGTGATCGGGCCGCGGACGCGGGTGCAGTCGCACGCGTTTATCTGCGAACTGGTGACGATCGGCGCGGACTGCTTCATTTCCCACGGCGCAATGTTTATCAACGACCGGATGGCCAGCGGAAAGCCCGCGTTTGGCGCGCGCGAGACATGGGGGCGCACAGTGCTGGGGGATCGCGTGATCGTGGGGACGAACGCGACGATTTTGCCGGTGACGATTTGCGCGGACGTGATGATCGGCGCGGGCTCGGTGGTGACGGCGGATATCGTGAAGCCGGGGATTTACGCGGGGAATCCGGCGCGGTTTAAGCGCTCCTGCTGAGGTTAGTAACTCTATGAGCGAAAATTACGGTTTGGATATCCTTGCCTTGTTTTTGCTGGCGATTCCGGTTACGGGTCTAGCTGCTGCGATTAAGCGCTTTTTCCCCAGACTTAGCATGTATAGCTGCTTCGCTATTTCCATTATGATCGCGGGCAGCATCCTTTACGCGCTCATATATTTTGGATCACACGTTGGAGTGTAAATTCTCGGGTGACCTCCTGTTCGCTTCGCGAACCCGGACAACGAGTTGTCCGGGCCACCAAGATGCTCCTCCTCAAATCGGCATTGCATTGCCTTGGCTATTTCGCGATATTCGACCTTCCATGAGAGAGTCCCACTTGTCCGATTTCCCGCCGCCCTATATCGATGCACGTGGGGAAATACTTAATCTGCTGGACCTTCCGCTGGGCAGTGTTTCGCTGATCACATCCAACACCGGGGCCGTGCGGGCGAACCATTATCACAAGACGGACTGGCACTATTGCTGGATGCAAAAGGGTTCGATGGACTATTACTATCGTCCGATCGGGTCGAAAGAACCGGCCAAGTATATCCGCGTGGAAGAGGGCAAGATGGTCTACACGCCCTCGATGGAAGAGCACGCGATGGTGTTCACGTCGGATGCGGTGATGTGGTGTTTTGCGGGCAACCCGCGGACCTCGGCGGATTATGAATCGGACACGGTGCGGGTCCCTTCCATCGTGCCGGCCAAAGCGGCCGTATGAGCGACGCGTCCGTGCAGGTAAAGGACACATGCCGGTTGTGTCAATCGAAGGCGCTGGAGTTTCTTTTCGCGCTCGCGCCCACACCGCCCGCCAATGAATTTGTGCCGGAGCGTCCCGCCGATGGAGCGCAGGATCATTTCCCGCTCGACGTCTATCAATGCCGCGATTGCGGTCACGTGCAGTTGATTCACTGCGTCGATCCTGAGCGGCTTTTCCGCAATTACGTTTACGTTTCCGGCACGTCGCAGGTTTTCGTGAAGCACTTCGAGGAATACGCGGCGGAGGTGATCCGCTATGTCCCGCTCGTTCCCGGCGATCGCGTACTGGATTGCGGTTCGAACGACGGGACGCTGCTCTCCTTTTTCCAGAAGGCGGGGATGAGCGTGCTGGGAATCGACCCGGCATGCAAGATCGCGGAGGAAGCCACGGCGCGCGGCATCCCAACCTGGCCGGAATTTTTCAACAGCGAGCTGGCCAACCGCATCCGCTCGGAATTCGGTGGCGTGAAGGTGGTGACGGCGAACAACATGTTCGCGCATGCCGATGGCTTGCCCGATATCCTCGACGGCATGGCCAGCCTGCTCGATCCGAAGGGAATCTTCGTCTTCGAGGTCTCCTACCTGCTGGATGTGATCGAGCGGAATCTGTTCGATACGATTTATCACGAGCACTTGAGCTATCACTCGGTGAAGCCGCTGGTCTCGTTCATGCAACGGCATGGCCTGGAGTTGGTCCGCGTGCAGCGCGTGGAGAGTCACGGCGGGTCAATCCGCTGTTACGCCGCGCCGGCTGGAAGCCGTGCGATCGATCCTTCCGTGGCCGGGCTCATCGCGCAGGAGGAAAAGGCCGGCCTTTATACAACGGCGACGTACACCTCCTATCTGGACCGGATTAACGGCCTCGGTGTGGAACTGCGGAACCTGATCGCGAAGCTGCGCCAGGACGGTGCGAAGGTCGCGGGATTCGGCGCGCCGGCGAAGGCGACGACGCTGATGTATCAATTTGGCCTGGATGCAAAGGACCTCGACTTCATCATCGACGACAGTCCACTCAAACAGGGGCTTTATAGTCCGGGCCGTTTCGTGCCGGTGATCGATTCGTCTGTGCTCAACGATGCCGCGCGCCGTCCTGATTATCTCGTAATCCTGGCCTGGAATTTCGCGCAACCGATCATCAAGAAACATGAGCCCTATCGGCAGTCCGGTGGCAAATTCATCGTGCCTATCCCGCAGCTCCAAATGGTATGAAATCCCAAATCATCAGTGAAATCGGCGCCCGCGTGGCGAAGCGTCTGGGCGAATCGGCGCGGAAGTTCGAGGGCAAAACGGTGCTCATCACCGGCGCGAACGGCTTTCTCGGCCAATACTTTCTCGAAGCCTTCATTTACCTCAACCATTCGTTCTTGAAATCGCCTTGCGAGATTGTCGCGGCGGACAGCCACATCACCAACACGACCACGAATGACAGCCTGGGCGCGTTGCCGTACCGGTTTCTGCTTCATGACGTCTCGAAGCCGTTTCCCGTGGAAGAAAAGCCCGATTACATTTTGCACGCGGCCGGAATTGCCAGCCCGATGTATTACCGGCGGTTTCCGCTGGAGACCATCGATGTCGCGACGCTCGGAACGCGCAGCATGCTCGACCTGGCCCGCAAGAGCAAATCGTTGGGGCTGGTCTATTTCAGCTCGTCGGAAATTTACGGCGATCCCGATCCGGCCCATGTGCCGACCGCCGAGGACTACAACGGCAATGTTTCGTCCATCGGCCCGCGCGCGTGTTATGACGAATCGAAGCGGCTGGGCGAGACGCTCTGCTCGGTTTATCACAAGCATTTCGGAACGCGGGTGATGATCGTGCGTCCGTTCAATGTTTACGGGCCGGGGATGAAGGAAGCCGATTATCGCGTTCTGCCCAATTTTGCCAACAGCATCAAGGCGGGCAAGCCGCTGACGGTTTACGGTTCCGGCTTGCAGACGCGGACGTTCTGCTTTGTCGAGGATGCGATCCTCGGATTTCTCCAGGTGCTTCTTTTGGGCCGGAGCGGCGAGGCGTACAACATTGGCAATCCGGCGCCGGAAATTTCGATGCGCGGGCTGGTCGAATTGATTACGAAGATCTCGCCCCGGCCGGTTAAATCCATCTTCATGGAATACCCGGAAAGCTATCCCGCCGGCGAGCCGATGCGGCGCTGCCCCGATATCGCGAAGGCGGCAAAGGATGTTGGTTACGCTCCGGGCGTGGACCTGGAAGACGGCCTGCGCACTTTTCTCCATTGGACCGAGCACGCCTACACGGGGATGGATTTGTAGGCGCGGAAGGGGCATCCTCTGCGGCAGCCTTGAACCATCTCGATAATCTCGTTCACGATTGGGGCTGGTGGAACCGCGCTTATACGCGTCTTCTCATCCGGTCGCGCGGGTATCGCCTCGTTTCCATGGCGCGCGCGCTTCCGGCGGTGGAGACGGTTTCCGAGCTGGCGCAGCACGAAAACGGCGCGCTCCTGCGGCTGGAACCGCGACAATCGCTGCACAATTTGCAGCCTCCGCGCGTCGCGCTCGGCGCGCACGCGAATGATGTCGTCCAATACTATAAGCGTGAATTTGCGCCAAGAGAGGACCGGCCCTGCATCGCCTACTTCCCCAATCCCATTCTCTATGGGCGGCAGTATTCCATTCTCGATTCGCGGCGATATGCCTTTGAGGAATGCTTCACGCGGGACCGTCGCTGGCGCGAGGGAGTGCCGAAACGGCCGCGGAGGCCGAAGAAAGTGCCGGGCACTTATCTTTTGGCGGGCGCGGAATTCGCCAACCACTACGCGCATCTTTTTTGCGATGTGCTCCCACGCCTGAAGTTATTTGAGGATGTGAAGTTGGCCGGGAAATTGCCGGTGATCCTGCCGCCGGCCAGCCACGGGTTTGCCGAGGAGGCGTGGCAGAAGATCGGCCTCACGGAAAACGACTCGAAACGGTGGGATGACGGTTGCTGGCAAATGGACGGCCTCTATTTCGCTTCGCCTTTCAAAAAGTTTTGCTTGTGGACACCTGAAACGGCGGATTGGGTCAGGGCCAAAATGAGTCCTGAGGTCATCGACAAGCCGGTTGGCAAAAAAGCCTTCTATATTTCGAGAAGTGCGGGCCCGAGGTCGATTCTCAATGAGGATGAAATCATCGCGAGTCTCTCATCCTACAATGTCGAGGTGGTCCAAGCCGAGAAGCTGACCCTGCAGCAACAGATCGATCTTTTCTCCGAGGCGGGTTTGATTATCGGGCCGCACGGGGCGGGAATTCAAAATGCGCTTTGGGCGCCGCGCGGTTGTCGTGTCTTGGAGCTGATCAACGCTCGCTACTTTTCCGGGGTCTACTGGACATTGGCGGAAAGTTTGGGTCATCCCTATGGCTTGGTGGCGGGAAGCTCAGCCGCAGGCGGAGATCCGCTGCAGGACGGCTACGCCTGCGATCCGCGACTGGTTCGACAGGCCATTGATCGGCTGGGAGCAATCAGCTAACGCTTACGAGATAATCCATGGTCATTATTTTCTCCAAGGACCGGGCGTTTCAACTCGAAGCCTGCATCAGGTCGCTCCTGACCCAGTGCCGGGATGTGAAGGAAATTCCGGTCCGAGTCGTATGGACCGCGTCGAACGCCAACCATCTCAAATCCTATGCGATGCTGCGCGAATCGTTGAGCAATTGGCCGAACGTCGAGTTTGTGGAGGAATCGAAATTTCGCCCCGACCTGATCATCGTTTTGGGCCGGCTCGAACGGCAATCGTGGCAGGCGGGCGTTGTCCGTCTGGTCGAACAACGATTCCCTTCCTGGCTGCGGAAGCTCGCGCTGCCCCTGATGGTGCAGTTGCTCAATCCGGCCCCGGCGGTGCTCTACACGGTTGATGACACCATTTTTTTGAGGCCGTTCCGCTTTGCCGAATGCTCCCGCCATCTGCTGGCAAGAAGCGATGCGCTGGCATTTTCCCTGCGCCTGGGCCGGGGTTTGACGCGCTTCTATATGGGCAATCGCGACCAGGTGGTTCCGGAATTGACGCCGGTGGAAAAGGATTCCGACATTTGTGAAATCCGCTGGGCGGACGCGGACGGCGACTTCGGCTATCCGCTGGAAATCAGCAGCAGCCTGCTCAAATCCAAACTGATTTTGGCCCGGCTTCTGCGCAAGCAATGGCGAACACCGAACACGCTGGAAATGGCGGTGGCCAAAATGTCGGGGCGTTATCGAAAGACGCACCCGAAGCTTCTGACCTTCGCCGAGCCTCGCGCCGTTTGCGTGCCGTTGAATATGGTCCAGAAGGATTTTACCGAAAACCGTCATGGAGGTCTGGCGCGCTATCACGTCGATTCGCTCTGCGAACAATATCTGAGCGGCGTCCGCGCGGACCTTTCCGGTCTGGACAACATCAGCCTGAATTCCGTGCATGCGGAGATCGAGCTGTTGCCGGCGGAGAAATAGGACAGGTCTTCAGTAGGCCGGACAACTTATTGTCCGGGGCGTCCCGCCTTGGCGGGGCGACAAGAAGCCGCCGAAGCTTGCTCGAAAAGACAAAAGGCTGCTTCTTGTGCCTCGACCGAAGTTTCGGTCTCGGAACCCCGACAACAAGTTGTCGGGGCTACCTTTTCCGCCAATGTTTTTGAAAGTGTCCTACCTCGTCAGCCGCTCCAGCGCCTCGAGATATTTGGCGCGGGTATTTTCCACCACTTCCGGCGGCAATTCGGGGCCGGGTGCGGTCTTGTTCCAAGTGGTCAGGGTCTTGAGATAATCGCGCAGGTATTGCTTGTCGAAACTCGGTTGCGGACCACCGGGGCGATAACTATCGGCGGGCCAAAAGCGGGAACTATCGGGCGTAAAAATCTCATCCGCGAGAAGAACGCGGCCCGTACGCGCCTCCAGGCCGAACTCGAGCTTCGTGTCGGCAAGAATAATGCCGCGCTGGGCGGCGTAAGCGGCGGCCCGGGTGTAGAGATCGAGGGTCAGGCCGCGGAGTTCGTCATAACGAGATTCGCCGAGCAGGGCGCAGGCTTCCTTGGGTGAAAGATTTTCGTCGTGGCCATGGTCGTTCTTGCGGGCGGGAGTGAAAAGCGGTACGGGCAAGCGATCCGATTCGCGCAGACCGGCAGGCACGGCTTGTCCCCCGACGGTGCCGTGCGTGCGATATTCCTCCCAGCCGGAGCCGGCGAGATGGCCGCGGGCCACGCATTCGACGGGAAAAATCTCGCACCGGCGCGCGCGCGTCAGGCGGCCTTCGAACTCAGGCAGGTCGGCATCGGCGGGAAGTTCGTAGCCGAGGACGTGATTGGGGCACTGACTTTGGGTGAGCGTAAACCAATGGCGGGAAAGCGCAGTGAGGATTTTGCCTTTGTCGGCAATGAGCGTCGGCATGATGACGTCGTACGCGGAGATTCGGTCGGAAGCGACGAGCCAGAGTTCCTCGTTCCAGGCGTAAATATCGCGAACCTTGCCGCTGCGCAAAAGTTTTACCCCGGCGCGATCGAGCCGATTTGCAAACGAAGCCATGTCGCAGACTAGAGTGGATTTGAAAAGCTGGTCAAGGATGAGCGCACCTCGCGCGCCATCACTGCCGGCGATTAGCTTCCCGGCGATTTTTTCCCTTTGCTTATAGTGCCTTAGGGTTAAGTTGTGAGTAGATGAGTTAACGAGTTTTGCGGTGTCAGCTCGGCTGGACGTTTCCGGATGGAGCAAGCCATGATCGCACTTTCCTCTGCGTCGAATTACCCCTCGCGTTCGACCGCGAGGCGCGAGCAATCGACGAACTTCTAGGCTTCCTATGTTCACGCGAACTCGCTTTTCCTGGTCGGCGCTTCTTCTTCCGTTGACGGTGGCGTGGATCATCGTGATGGCGATTTGCAGCGCGCTCTATTTGCGGGAGGCCGATCAACTTGCGAGCGCCAATCTCGACAACGAAAACCGCCGGATGGAAAGATTCGCCGGCATTTTCCGCGATGATGTCGGTGCGGCGGTGAGCGATCTGCGGCTGCTCGTCACCGGCGACAGGTTTGAGGACTATCTGGCGAGCGGCAGCCCGATCGATTTGGAGCGGGCCACGCACCGGGCCGTTTTCTTCAGCACGGAAAATCTCGATTACGATAAAATCCGCTTCATCGATGAGAAAGGACAGGAGGTCATTCGCGTCAACCATAATGGGGAAATCGTCCCCCCGGATCGGCTGCAGAATAAGGCGGATCGTCCTTTTTTCCAAAAAGCCAACGCGCTCGCCCCCGGCCAGATTTATGTTTCCACGATTGATTTCAACCAGGACAACGGGACGGTCGAGATACCCTACAAACCAACATTGCGTCTGGCGACGCCCGTGTTTGACGCCAAAGGACAGCGGCGGGGCATCTACATTATTAATTTCCTGGTGGCGAACAGCATTCAAAAGCTGAAGCAATACGTTCCCAAGTTCGAGCAGCGGTTTCGGCTTTTGAACCAGCAGGGCTACTGGCTGGCGGGGGCTGATCCGGAGCAGGAATGGGGCTTCGAGCTGCCCGGTCGGTCCGACATGACGCTGGCCAAGAGCGACCCCGCGCTGTGGACCAAAGTCGCCCGCGAACCGGAGGGGCAGGAAGCTTACAAAGGCGGCTATTTTACCTGGCGCCACGCCCTGCCGCGTGATTTCGCCGAGGGCAGGCCTGTGACGCTCGTGGCCGATGATGATTTCCTGGTTTTCGCCTCGCAGATCACTTCCGACGAATGGGCCGCACTATTTGCCAGCCTGCGACAAACCTTTGTCGTCGTGGCCTCGCTCCTCTTGATCCTGGCCACGATCATCACCTGGTTTTTTCAGGCCCGCCAGCGCGCGCAGCAGGAGCGGGACCGCTTTTTCAACATGACGCGAGACTTGCTTTGCGTGGCGGGATTTGACGGCTATTTCAAGCGGGTCAACCCCGCATGGGCGATGGCGCTTGGCTACACCAGCGCGGAGATGCTGGCCAAGCCATTCCTCGACTTTGTGCATCCGGACGACCGCGAAAAGACGATGGCGGAAACGGTCAAGCTGGGCCACGGTGGTGAGGTTACCCTTTTTGAAAATCGTTATCGGTGCAAGAACGGCTCCTATCGCTGGCTTCTGTGGAGCGCTCGTTCGCTGGTTGATGAGCAGTTGATCTATGCATCGGCGCGGGATCTGACCGAGCGCAAGGAGATGGAGGAAACACTCAAGCAAAGCGAGGAATGGAACCGGTCGATTGTCGCGAGCGCCCACGACGCCTTTGTCAGCATCGATTCCGACGGCCGCATCAAGGATTGGAATCAGCAGGCCGAGATGACGTTCGGCTGGTTGCGCGCAGAGGTGATGGGACGCTTTTTGCACGAGATGATTATCCCGCCGAAATATCGTGAGGCTCATCTTCGGGGGATGCAGCACCTCAAGGCCACGGGAGAAGGGCCGGTGTTGAACAGGACACTTGAGCTCTCGGCGTTGCGCAAGAACGGCGAGGAGTTCCCCGTGGAAATCGTCATCTGGCCGGTGCAACGGGGCCGCGAGACCACCTTCCATGCTTTCGTGCGTGATATCACCCTGCGCAAAGAGGCGGCCGAGCGGATTCAAAATCTGAATGTGGAACTGAAAGAGCGCGCGAGATTACTCGAATCGGCCAACAAGGAGCTGGAAGCCTTCTCCTATTCCGTCTCCCACGACTTGCGCGCGCCCTTGCGGCATATTCACGGGTTTGTCGAGTTGCTGCAAAAGGAGCCTGCAATTCGCAACGACGAGAATTGCCATCGGCAAATGGGCATCATCGCGCGCGCGGCCAAGGAAATGGGCCGCCTGATCGACGACCTGCTCGATTTTTCGCGCACGGGCCGGGCTGAAATGCACCCGGTCAAGATCCAGATGCGCGAGATGATCGACCAGATCATCCGCGATCGCATGCTCGAATGCAACGGACGCCGGGTGAGTTGGGAAATCCAGCCCCTGTCGCCCGTGGGAGGCGATCCCAACCTGTTGCGGCTGGTCTGGACGAATCTTTTGGACAATGCGCTCAAGTACACGCGTCCGCGCGACGAGGCGAAGATCGAGATTGGCGAACTGCCCCGCGAGAAATCCCCCGCCAGCGAAGTGGTATTTTATGTCCGCGATAACGGGGTTGGGTTTGACATGGAATATTCGTCGAAACTATTCGGGGTTTTCCAGCGCCTCCATCGTGCGGAGGACTTCGAGGGCACCGGCATCGGCTTGGCCAATGTGCAGCGGATCGTCCAGCGTCACGGCGGTCGCGTCTGGGCGGAAGCGCAGGTCGATGCCGGCGCAACCTTTTACTTTTCAATACCTGAAAACAACACGCAACGGGGGTCAGATCATGAGTAAGATAAAACGAATTCTGCTGGCGGAAGATAATGAAAATGACGTTGAACTGACCCTCACCGCGCTACAGGAATGCCGCCTGAGCAATGAAGTGGAGGTCGTTCGCGACGGTGCGGAAGCGCTCGATTACATCTATCATCGGGACAAATATGCGAAACGGGCCAGTGGTTTGCCGTGCGTGATCCTGCTCGATCTCAAAATGCCCCGGGTGGATGGGCTCGAAGTGTTGCGCCGGCTCAAATCGGATCCCCGCCTGCGTCATATCCCGGTCGTCATGCTTACCTCCTCCCGCGAGGAACGGGATCTTGTCCGCAGCTATGACTAGGGGGTGAATGCCTTCGTGGTGAAGCCGGTCGATTTCGACAAGTTTCTTCATGCCATCCGGGCGCTGGGGATGTTTTGGGCGCTGGTGAACGAGCCCCCGCCGCTACCCGCCAGGGTGTAGTTAAAAGTGGATGATTGGTCGACCAGATGGCGGAAGAAAAAATCGATGCCTTCATTCTCAAGCCCTACGAATTGAGTGAGTTACTACAGATTATTCGGAGCGCTCTCGACAAATAGGAACGAACGTAGTATCCGCGCGAGGATTTTTCCGGTGCTTCCGGGAAGCTGTGGTACGATGGGGGCAGGTCCACTTTATGGCTCGATTCCACGTCAGGGATGCTTTTGCGTTGAATGACAAATGCGCGTTTGTCATGGCCGGTTTCGTCATCGAGGGCGAAGTTGCCGCCGGCATGCTGATTCGCCTGCCCTTTCACGCCAACGTCATGATGACGGCGGAAATCGACCATATCCAGTACCTCCGCCGCCCGGACGGAGACGTGGTTTGCCTTTGCATCCGGTGCGTCGACCCTAATGAGGTGACTCTTTGGGAAGCCTTGAAGATCAAAGACCGAACGATAGAAGTCATCGCGGCTGGCTGACCGAGTGATGGTTCCTCATTCCCAAGTGAAACTTGGGAGCGAGGGAGGTGGCTGGACCTCAATCTCAGCCTCGACGCAGCGCGGAATGGACAGGCGACGCGGAGTTGTCCTAGTTTAGCTTTCAGGGGGACGAATGACGACTTACATCACGCGCCGAATCTTACTGATCTTTCCAACGCTATTCGGCATCACCCTCCTCACCTTTCTCCTGATCCGCCTGGCGCCCGGCAATGCGGCCCTGCTCAAAGGCGGCATGGGCGAAAACGGCGGCCGCGCGATGACGGCGGAAGTGCGCGACCAGATGATCAAGCTCTATGGCCTCGATAAGCCCTGGTATGTGGCCTACGGCGATTGGGTCGGGAGAAGCCTCCGGCTCGACCTGGGCAATTCGATCGTCGACCATCGTCCGGTCGTGGAAAAAATCGGCGAGCGGCTTCCGTTGACCATCACGCTCGCGGGTTCGGCGCTGCTTCTCTCCTATTTCATTGCCATTCCGCTCGGCGTCGTGGCCGCGATCCGGCGCGGAAAATTCGAGGATCGCACCATTAGTTTCGTCGTCTTTGTTCTCTATTCCATCCCCAGCTTTGCCGCGGCGCTGCTGCTCATCCTGGTGGTCGCAGGCGGTGATTATCTGAACCTGCTGCCGATGTATGGGGCCAGTTCGGTCAACGCGCCCGACATGGGGCCGTTCGCCTGGGGGTGGGACCGCTTTGTTCACTTGATCCTGCCGGTGGTCTGCCTGACCTACGGAAGCCTCGCCTCGATTTCGCGCTACTCGCGGGTCTCGATGCTCGAGGCGCTGGGGCAGGATTATGTCCGCACCGCGCGGGCAAAAGGGCTGCCGCGACGGCTGGTGGTTTTCCGCCACGCGCTGCGTAACGCGCTGATTCCGATCATCACCATCTTCGCCCTGGAACTCCCCGTTCTCATCGGCGGCGCGATCATCATCGAGGAAATCTTTACGCTGCCGGGAATGGGCCAGTTGATGTTCCAGTCGCTCGATACCAAGGACGAACCGGTCATCATGGGCATCACGCTGATAGCCGCGGTCGTGACGCTGCTGAGCTATCTCACGGCCGATATCCTTTATGTCGTGGTTGACCCGCGAATCACCTTCGAATGAACACGCCCGACGAATCGCACGAGATTTATCACGAGGCCTACGTGGCCCGGATCTGGCGGCATTTCTGCCGCGACAAATTTGCCCGCAACGGCCTGCACGTGATTATCGGATTGTTCATCCTCGCGGCCCTGGCGCCTTTTCTCGCCAATAGCCACGCTCTCATCCGCGTGGCGGACCGGCACGTGACGTTCCCCGTTCTGGCCAGCATGCAGGATATCGAGTGGCGCTTCCTGTTCTACGTCCCGCTGGGGATGCTTGTTTATTTTTTCCGGAGACGATTCTTCGCAAAGACCGGCCTCCATGTTCTCTTGTTGATGGGCGTCGTTATCTTGATCGAAATCGACCTGAAGATCGCTCACCCCATCAACGATCCCACCAACGACCGCGACCGGCCCGCCCTCTTCAAGCTGATGCCGCCGATTCCCTGGTCGCCGATTGAAAGCACGCCGGACCAATTTTCTCCTCCCTCGCTGAAGCACCTTTGCGGCACCGACTCGACGGGACGCGACATCGCCGCGCGGATGCTTCACGGCGCGCGCACCTCGCTCTCGATCGGGTTCGTCGCGCAAAGCATTACGCTGCTGATCGGCGTGACGCTGGGCGGCCTCGCCGGTTATTACCGGGGCTGGATCGACATTGGCGTGTGCCGCTTCATCGAGATCATGGATTGCTTTCCGCCGCTGCTTTTGATTCTGGTGGCGATCAGCCTTTTCGATTCGCAGAACAACATGTTCTACATCATGGCCGTGATCGGCCTGACCAGTTGGACGGGGCTGGCGCGGTTGGTGCGCGGTGAATTTCTGCGGCTCGGCGCCCAGCCCTTCCCCCAGGCGGCGCGGGCACTGGGAGCGAGTGATTTTCGGATCATTGTGAATCATCTTTTGCCCAACGCCCTAGGCCCGATCCTGGTTTCAGCGACCTTCGGCGTGGCCTCGGCCATCCTGATCGAGTCGAGCCTGAGTTTTCTCGGCTTCGGGATGCAGGCGCCGACGCCGTCATGGGGCGACATCCTTTCCGATGCGCGCCGCTACATCGACTTTGCCTGGTGGCTCGGGCTTTTCCCCGGCCTCGCCATCCTGACGACCATCATGGCCTACAATTTTGTCGGAGAAGGACTGCGCGACGCGGTCGATCCGCGGCTGAAGGTGAAGTAGGGAACCAGGACCAAATTTCCAAATGAACCAAATGACCAAAAATATGAGAAATTTCCCCAAGTGGAACGGTTCTCGATATGCCGTCATCAACCATCAAACCAATCCTCCCTCAAATTTGGCAATTTAGAAAATTTGGTAATTTGTTATGCCTCTTCTCTCATGAGCTCTCTCCTTCGCGTTGAAAATCTTGGCATTCAGTTCGGGCCTGCGAAAGACCCGGTCAAGGCCGTCGATGGCGTGTCGTTCGCGATGGACGCGGGCGAGACCCTGGCCGTGGTCGGCGAAAGCGGCAGCGGCAAGAGCGTGACGGCCCTGGCCCTGACGCGGCTGCTGGCTACGCCTCCGGCGCGCTACGTCTCCGGCAAAATCGAATTCGAGGGCCAGGACGTGATGCGATTGCGCGAGAGAAAGCTGCGTGCGCTGCGCGGCAAACAGATCGCCTACATTTTCCAGGAACCGGGCTCTTCGCTCAACCCCGTGTTCACCATCGGCTACCAGATTCGCGAGGCGATCGAGCTGCACCGGCCCGAGGTCAAGGACATCACGGCGGAAATCGTTTCGGCGCTCGACCGGGTGGGCATTCGCGATGCGGCGAAAAGGCTGGAGGATTATCCGCACCAGCTCAGCGGCGGCATGCAGCAGCGCGTGATGATCGCGATGGCGCTGGCCTGCCAGCCGAAGCTGCTCGTGGCCGACGAGCCGACCACGGCGCTCGATGTCACGATCCAAAAGCAGATCATGGATTTGCTGAAGGAACTCAAGCAGACCAGCAACATGGCGATCATGCTCATCACGCACAATTTCGGGCTGGTGGCCGACTTCGCGGACCGCGTCGCCGTGATGTTCCGCGGCAGGATCGTCGAGACCGGCGCCACGGCGGAGGTTTTGCGAAATCCTCAGCACGCCTATACCCGCGCGCTGATCGAATGCGTGCCGAAGCTCGGCCAGAAACAACATCGCCTGAAGGTGATCGATTATGCGGGAATCGAATAACATCTTAAATCCTCCGGTTCGCAATCAGCGCTACTCGACTGAGTTTCTCATCGGGCAGCACACCCTTTTTCTTGCCGCGCTGGGGCAATCCTTTTTTTACCTGCACCAATTCAAACCCTATCTTCCCCTCGGGGTGGCCGTTCCCTTTTTCATGATTTCCTGGGGAGTTGTCTTTGTCCTTTTTTATCACGAGCGTTCGCTTTTTCCCGCGCCGGTGATTCGACGCTGGTGGTTGCGTGCCGCGTCCATCTCCGCCCTCTTCACCGTGATCGCAGAGGCGATTTGGATGCTCGGTCTCATGCCGCCACCGACGGCGGATCATCGCGTGGCGTCGGACATGTTGGTCCAAATCCTGATGAACATGGGATGGCTCAGCTTCGTGCCGATAATCCGCGACCATCACAACAACCCGGAGCTATGGTCATGAGAGATGCTAACCTGAAAGCGAATGCATATGGCAGGTTATAATCATAACTTACCCTATTGGGCGAGACAGCCGGCGTTCCCCTGTGGGGAAAAGAGGCCACTCATAGCTAAGATTTCAAATTTGGCCGCACGGATTTTGTTCTACGAGTATTTCCTCGGCGTGTTCTGCCTTATCGCTGGAGGTATGGGAGAGTATGGAGTTGCCTTGGCCATGTTTCCGACACCCGGCCCCTGGTTCCTGAACATTTTCGGATTTATTTTTTTATTGCCTGTCTACGCGATCTGGCTTCCTGTCTTTTGCAACCAACCTCTACTCCCTTTTCAGACCTACGTCCGTTGGTGCTTTTATATGAGCTGTTGTTCAGTTGGAACCGACCTGCTTTTCGAGTTTTCCCACGCGCTAGGCATGCTGCCGATCTATAAAGAAAGCGCATTTATGTACGCTCGAATCATGATGCATTTAAGCTGGCTCAGTTTCATCCCACAGATTCATTATTGGATTTTGTATCGACTAAACCCACCGAGCCTATGAGTTCCGTCGCACCTCTACTACGAGTCGAAAACCTCAAAGTCTACTTCCCGGTTTTGGGCGGGGTCTTCCGTCACAAGATCGGCGAGGTCAAGGCGGTGGACGATGTCTCATTTGAAATTACACGCGGCCAGACGGTGGGGTTGGTCGGCGAGAGCGGCAGCGGCAAAACCACCGTGGGCCGAGCGATCATCCGGCTGACGCAGCCGACGGCGGGCGCGATCTATTACGGCGACAAGGCGATTTCCAAATTGGACTCGGCGGCCTTTCGTCCTTACCGGAAAAAAATCCAGATCATCTTCCAGGACCCCTACAATTCGCTCAACCCGCGCCTCTCGATTTTTGAAATCATCGGCGAGGCGCTTGAGATTCATTTTCCGCAGATGACGCGCGCCGACCGCCGTGCGCGCGTCGCCGATCTGCTCGACAAGGTGGGCCTGAAGCGCGAGCATCTCGACCGCTATCCGCACGAATTCAGCGGCGGGCAGCGCCAGCGCGTGGGCATTGCCCGGGCCCTCGCGGTGAATCCGGAGTTCATCGTCTGCGACGAGCCGGTCAGCGCGCTCGACGTTTCCGTGCAGGCGCAGATTGTGAATCTCCTCCAGGATTTGCAGGAGGAATTGGGGCTGACCTATCTCTTCATCGCGCATGACCTGGCCGTGGTGGAGCACATCAGCGATTTCGTGCTGGTGATGAACCAGGGCAAGATCGTCGAGGCGGCGTCGGCGCAGGCAATTTACGAAAATCCGCAGCACGAATACACGCGGAAGCTGCTCAGCGCGGTGCCCAGGTTGTAGATCGGGTATTTTGGGAAGCTTGCGGAAAAAGCTTCTGAAAAAATGCGCAATTATTCATGACGTCGCGTTTAACTATTTTGCTCGGATGGCGTCGTTTTAGGAATAGTCAGAGATCCTTCGACAGGCTCAGGATGACAAGGAATCAGCCCCGGTGGGCCGCGGAAAGCTCGTGGAGATACGCGATCCACAGCAGGATCATGACCACGATCAGAAACAGGGCGAAGCCGAAAAAGAGAATCATGTCGCGCTGAGTTTGTCGCGCGAGGTTGCGCTTGCGCGCGGTCGCCGGTTCAATGACGCGGTCGTGCTGGGCGTCGTCTTCCGTCCGCCAGACGAGCGGTTCGGCGGGCTTGACGACGGTGGAAGAAGATTCGCCGGAGGGATGCAACTGCTCCGTCAATCGTCTCCGAAGTTCGGCGAGCTGTCTTTCCTGTTCCGCCAATTGCCGCCGCCGCGCTTCCAGCGGGTCGGGATCGTTGCGGGTCCAAGGCATGATGCACACTGTATCCTAAAATTCAGTGCGGGTCGCGAGGAAACTTCCACGGCTATTGAGGCGCGCTAATGCGAATGCATGATGATGTAGGCGAGCAGGAGAAAAATGCTGGTGAGACCGAGCGGGATGAAGGAGTAGAAGAAACCTTCGCGCATCATCGCGCCGATCGACTTTTCGTAGGGAGCGCTCGACTCCGGAATGAGGTCGGAAGGGATGCTGTCGTCGCCCTGCGCTTCCTCGGACTGGCGCAGAGCCAGGAGGCGCGCGCGCGACTGGCTGTAAATGGCCTTGGCCTGGTCGACGCGGGCGAGGGCCTTGGTCAGCTCGGTGGGCAGCTCCTCGCTGGACCAGTCGGCCGGGTTGATGTTTTCCGTCTGGCCGAGATGTTCGGCGAAGCTGTCGCGCACGATCTTGATCTGTTCCAACTCCCGTTTGACTTCAAATTCCTCGCGTTCGAGCAGCACCAGGCCGCGCGTGAGTTTCTCCACGATGTCGCGGCGGCCCTCGTCGAATTCGCGCTGCTTGCGGCTGAGTTCGTCGAGTTCCTTCTTTTGGCGCTCGATCTCCTCCTGCTGCCGCTTGAGATCGAGGAGCTGTTCCTCGACGCGCTGGACCTTGAGGTTGATCTCGTTGGCCGTCGAGGTGTCAGGCGCGGCGGACGAGGGAGGCAGCAGTTCCTGGTCTTCAGGAAACACTTCTTCGGGTGGGCTGAGGGGAGGGGATTTGCGGGCCATGAAAGGGTGAGGGGTTATTGAGGGATTATCAAGATCTGCCCGATTTTCAAGGGCTTGCCGCCGATGGCGTCCTCGTTGGCTTCCTGGATTTTGTCGACGCCGTTCTTGGTGTCGCCGGGATACATCTTGTGCGCAATCTTCCACAGGCTGTCGCCTTTCACCACTTTGTACGTCTTGCCTCCGGTGGCAGTTGCATCGGCGCCCGGCGCGGCGGCGCTCGCGATACCATTGGTGGCATCGAGCGGCAGCGCCTTCATCGGACCGGCCGGAGCGGCATTGGTGTCGGAGGCGGTGGCGTCGGGAGGAGTGGCGGTGGTCTGGTGATTTGCGCCCGCCTGGGCCAATTGCGCCTGAAGCGTTGCGATGGTGTTTTGCGCGTCGGAGACCTCTTTCTTCAGCGCGGCGTTTTCCGCCTGCAGCGAGGCCACATCATCCCCGGCGGGTGCTGCGTTGGTTGCATCCGGCGTGACCGGAGTTGCGGTCGCATCCTGGCCATGGACCAAAAGGCACCCGGCCAAACTCAAGGAAGCGGCAAGGGCTAACGAAATTCTGCGTGACATGGTGTCTAAAGTAACAAGTGCTCTCCATCCTGCAAGATCAATGCCCCGGACGGGAGAAAGCAAAAGGGCAAAGGGTAAAAGTAAAAAGTCTGGTCTCGTGCCGTTACCTTTTGCCTTTCTACTTTTACCTTTTTCCTTTCCAGGTTGCATCCGAACGGTTTCAGGCAAAACTTACACTATGAAAGCAAACTTGATTATTTCCTCGATCCTGGCCGGTTTCAGCGCCGTGCTGATTTCGGGGACGGCGTGGGCGCAAAATTCCGGTACGGTCAGTGACGCCTTTCAGACGGCGCGTCAGGCGGTCGCGCCCGAGGTGCAGACGAAGGTGGTCTCGGTCTACGGCATCGGCACGCCGTCTGCCATTACGAAGTGGTATATCATCTTTTACGATCCAACCGTTGCTTCACATGGACGGGCCGTGCTGGTGGAAAATAACCAGATCACCAAACGCTACCCGGCCAACGGCGGGACGACCTATTCCGAGGCTTTGACCTTCGATCCCTCCCGGATCACCAGCGAGGGACCCGCCTTGAGCGCGGCGCAGGGCTACGCGGCACGGCATGATATTCCCTACGATTCTGTGCGCGTGTTGCTCAAGGAGACGGCGCTGAACAAGCCCTTCCGTTGGAGGGTGGAATTGCTCGATATCGGCCAGAGCAAGGGCTTTGTCTACGTGAATGCCCTCGACGACACCGTGGCCTCCTACTCCGGGCCTTCGTCGCCCAGCGATACGCCTCCGCACACCGCGGCTGGATTTGGGGATCAGGTCAAAAATACGTTCCTTGGCATCGGGGGCGACTTGCAGGAATTCTTCACCGGCGAGCGGACGGTGGATAAGTAAACACTCTCGACACGAAAAAGCCGCCGACCCGGAGATCGACGGCTTTTCCTACGAGGTTAAATTACTGTGCGGCAGGAGCTGCGTTCGTCGAGGCAGCAGGAGTCGCTGTGGTGGCCGGAGCCGTTGTCGTGGCTGGGGCCGTCGTTTTGGGCGTCTTCTTATGAATCGAAGCCGCCGTCTTCGTGCCGGTGGCGTCCACGATATAAGAGCCGGTGATTTTGTCGCCCACGGCGAAGTCGGCAATCGTGGCGGAGGCCTTGTCCTTCTTGAACTTGGTCTTCGCGTCGATGGCCAGGGTCATTGTCCCCTTGGTGTTCGCGATGGTGACCGAAGTGGCGTCAATGGCCGTGATCGTTCCGCTGTAATTGGTGTTCTTCGCCTTCTTTGTCTTGGCGGGAGCGGCAGGCGAAGTGGGCGCGGAAGTGATCGGCGCCGAGGTGGTTGTGGGAGTCGTGCTACTAGCCGAGTTCGTTGTGGTCTGGGCCTGGGCGGTAAAGGGCACGCTGGCCAAAGCGAGGCCCAACATGGCCGTGAGGGCCCGTGTAAGGAAGTTAATTTTCATAGGGAAGTTGAGTATTGTGCCGAATTTGACGCCATTTCCCATGAAAAACTTCACACTTTTTTAAAAAGATTCGAGAGGGCAATTAACGCAGCAAATGCTTGGATGCTATCCGAAAAATAGGCGTGGGCCACGCCGAAAGGATTTTTTGGCTGGGGCAAGAAGCCGAGCGAGGAGCATAGCCGTGGCTACGTGACGAGCGAGCGACGCAGCCCCAGGCAAAAAGGACTTCGGCCCGCAGGGTAACGGCGAATTTGGGCCGAGCTCTTCGTTGCTCTCTCCTCACGTAGCACTGTGGCTATGCTTGTCGTTCGCGCCTCGATTCGGCCCAAATTCGACTCGTCACGTTACCCCGCGCCTATTTTTCGGACAGCCGCTTTAGTAGGAAGGATCATTTGACGCTGCGATTTCGCTTCTTTACGCTTTAGGTATCAGGCCTGCCATCCCAACCCGGCGGGCCATTTAGGGAGTTCCATCTTATGAAGATCACGGTCGTCGGAGCTGGTTTTGTCGGCGCCACCACGGCGCAACGTCTGGCGGAAAAAGAACTCGGGGACGTCGTCCTCCATGACATCGTGGAGGGCATGCCCCAGGGCAAGGCGCTCGACATGCTGCAATCGGCTTGTCTCGAAAACTTTGACAGCCATGTGCATGGAACGAATGACCCCGCCGACTATGCCGGTTCCGATATTGTTGTCATCACCAGCGGCCTGGCCCGGCAACCCGGCATGAGCCGCGACGATCTCCTGCTCAAGAACGCCGAGATCGTCGGCGGCGTGGCCGACAACGTGAAGAAGTACGCGCCGGAAGCGATCGTCATTGTGGTCAGCAACCCGCTCGACGTGATGACCTACCTCGTGGGCGCGAAGACCGGGTTCCCGAAGCAGCGCGTCATGGGCATGGCCGGCGTGCTCGACTCCGCCCGGTTCCGCTGTTTCATCGCGCAGGAGCTTGGCGTTTCCTACCGCGACGTGGAGGCGATGGTGCTCGGCGGTCATGGCGACGATATGGTGCCGCTGGCGCGCTACTCGACCGTTTCCGGCATCGGCATCGAGGCGCTTTTACCGAAAGAAAAGATCGACGCGATGATCACCCGCACGCGCAACGGCGGGGCGGAGATCGTGAAGCTGTTGCAGAAGGGGAGCGCCTACTACGCGCCTTCCGCCGCCGCCGTGCAGATGGTGCAAAGCATCGTGCGCGATGAGAAGCGCATCCTGCCCGTGGCGGCCTGGTGCTCCGGGCAGTACGGCATCAAGGGCCAGTTTGTCGGCGTGCCGGTGCAACTCGGGCGCACGGGCGTCGAGAAGATCATCGAGCTCAAGCTGACGCCGGAAGAGCTGGCGCAACTCCAGGCCAGCGCGAACCATGTCGCCGACAGCGTGGGCAAACTGAAGCTCTGAATTGGGTGGCGTTACAGTTTCGGTCTTGCCTGCTCACGCGGCTCTAATGAAAAAGATACAGAACTCCTAATGAGAATTCCGTCCCGCATTTTGGCAGGTATAGCATTGACAGGGCTCTTGCTTGCTGGTCGGGATATTTCGTCTGCATGTGGGGCTTACGACAACGGCGTTCTTACGCTCATGGCACCAGTAATAAGCTACGGTATCGTACCGATTGGCCCTATTTTGGTGATTACCACGATGGTTGTTGCGATAGCCATTTGGGCTTTGGCGCTCCTTTTAAACTTAGCGGTCTTAGTTGTGGGACGAAATCATGTTGGATATGCAATAGCCGCAAAAGTTACTCTCTATGTTTTATCAGCTCTTGTTTTTGTCGGACTGCTATTGGCCATCACAAACTTCGGACACGTGTTTGTTAAGGGAGGAGATGCAGAACGTGTCTCCATCTGGGCTTTAGCTTTTCCCGTTGCTTTCGCTTTGATCGCTCTTCTTTACTAGGGCGTGTTAAGGTAAACGAGCGCGTCAAAGATGAGGGCAAGGTGAATGAAAGCCGTGAACATGGCATCGAGTTTTTCAAAGCGGGAGAAGATCCTCCGAAAACCCTTGAGCCTGCGG
>Ga0116229_10002459_pt1 | contig 30003 bp, 29 predicted proteins | sample S1TSphgellanicum_3_FD_87313 | JGI IMG/M metagenome (GOLD analysis project Ga0116229, IMG submission 87313) | Host-associated microbial communities from peat moss isolated from Minnesota, USA - S1T2_Fc - Sphagnum magellanicum MG | ecosystem: Host-associated > Plants > Peat moss > Unclassified...
AAACCCATCAACAAACAACAAATTGTGTAGACTACTAGATCATAACAACATTTGATGACTTTGAAAGATCTGCTGCAGCTCCTCAGCTTTCAAAATACAGAGAGATTTCCAAATCTTCCAGCTGATCTATTTTAAAAATTATGTGCAAGTCTAGCTGCTCAGCTTTGTGTTAAAGTATCATGACATTATGTAATCTGCAGTTTTCATTTGAATTAAAACTTATGCAAATGTTCTTGGAAACACATGAATCTGCTCTCATGACATAATATTCTGATCCATGTAGTAAACTAGATTTTTCTTCCCGACATTTTGCTTAATGACAACAAATGTTTGAACAAGGGGTGTGTCAATTACACTGTGGCCTTGCCATTCACATGAAAGAGAGGATCTTAAGGCAAAAGAAGAATTATGGAAACTCAAATACTTCACCATGAAAAAATGATCTTCAAAAAATCCTCTAAGAGAAACCAAAATCCTCAAGATATTATAACTCTGGAACTAATCTCAAGTTTCAACACAAGTCAAAATATCATCTTTCAAAAATCCTCATATAAAAATAAATAGACCTAATATTTATTATTTATTACCTAGTAGGGGCCTATAAAAATCCCTTAAGCTACTATACTCTATAATGAATCTAAACACAATATCCTTAAGGGCCTTGGTAGGCAAGGCCAACAAATGTGTTTTCAAGGCTACTTTTTTTTTGGGTCTTCACACCATAGTCACAAAAGATGGAAATTTGACAAGAAAATTTTCAATACGTTTTACAACAATTTGTAACTCATTTATCTTCAATTGAATTTGAATTGAATTGAATTGAATCAAATGAAAATTTTAACTCGACTGAATTCACATTCACATCCAAATCCAAATCCAATGGATTATTTGAATTCCATTCAATAAAATATTTGAATTCGATTGCAAGTTGCATAATACAATGTCGTCAATATTTTCATTTAAATGGAACTTCATTTTCGAATTTTTTTTCATCATTTTATGGTCACTAGCTAGTAGTGTGTGAAGTAACATGGAGCCCAAGTGAAATAAGTGGGATATTGACAATTGCTTTAGTGATTATTAATGAGTTGTACACCGGGATTGATGTGTAGAGTGTTTTGCGCATGAGATTAGTGCTAATTCAGAAAAAAAATGACCTCCCCAAGGGTTCTTTTTGGGTCTCCTTGGTGAGAAACCCTAAACCTTAAATGTGTAATGCCCTTGAAACACCCCCATGATCTCTTGGTACATCTCTTTGCACTTCAATAGACTCCTTTCTTTCCTCGTTTTAAACTTTCGCAATGTGTTCACATGTGTTATTGTTCCTTTTCTCGAAGGCAAAGTTATTTGCATCAAAACACCTTTTTGACATCATCATCAACATAAGCAATAATATAAGAGTTTGATGTGCAAGTGGAGGCATCTATCTTTGAAGCATGGTAGTTTGTTTTGTTTGTTTTGTTTGTCATGTTGAGATCTCCCAAGCCACCACGCTTCATGTGACGCTCATTGTATTTTTGAAACGCTTTTTGACGTCGAGACCTCCTAAGCCACGACGCTTTTCATGTGGTGCTCATTGTATCTTCGAAACACTTTTGATGACGACTAGGAGTGCATCAACTTGGTTTGAGACTATATGAAGCTATTGTGTGAAAGCTATTGATTATTGAACCATTTTTTCAATGAATATTAAATAAAATCAAAACTGAAAACTGTGTATTGGAATTTGAGGGTGTTGTTGGGAAAGCCCTTTGCTTTAATAAAAGTCAGATTTAATAAAGTTTATTTCACAATTTTCAAAGCTAAAGGTGTGGAAGATATTTGATTTTCGAGTGGATTTTTGTTGTTGGAAATTCAAACAAATTACAAAACTCGAGGTGTGAAAAGGAAAAATCAGTTGATACCTCAATGTGTTCACACTTGGACCAACGACACAAGCTACACTAGTTAAAGTTAAATGGAGGAGGAGGATCTGGCGAGAGTGGGATGGGGAAAAAAAAAAAAAAATCAAAAAATTCCCAATTTTTTTTCCACAAAACAAAAGTAAGGAATCATATAGAAGGAAAGATTTTTTCTTTTATTATTATTATTATTTTGGCATTTGTGCCAAACTTCACACAAAAGACAAAAAAAATAAAATTAGGTTGTATCGTGTCCTAGCAAAGGTAGAAATTTTGATTCCTTCATAGATCTGATCTTATTAGGGGATTGGAGGAAGGGACTTGAAGGAAGTTCAATCTTCTTTGATTGAATGTTAACTGAAAAAATGCCCAATTTTCTTCCCAAAAGCCGGGAATAAAATACGGTCCAAAAGAATTATTATTATTATTATTATTAATTTTTAAAAACCCCAAAATTGGGTTGTTTCTTGTCCTAGAGAAAGGTTGTTTCCAGTTCAACTGTATGGCTTTTGAACAAAGGCCCACCAGCAGCAGTAGTAGTAAAGGACACAACAAGTACAAAAGGAAAGGAGAAAGGAAGGAAAGGAAGGACCCCAATTCCCAAGTTGAATTGAGAATCTTGAGAGGAGTCACAAGTCCAAAAGGACTAAGTAGTTCTGCTGAGATTGGAGAATACTAGCATCTGTGATGTAACAAGCTTTTGAGTCATTTATGATCATTTTCTATGATAATAAAAAGAAAAACTTATAATTACAATATTTTACAATATTAATTTTTTACACCAACTTTTTAAAACTAATTGAGAATAGGTTGATCTTTGTCACTAAGCATGCATTATATTGGTTTTTTATTTTTTTTAAATTTAAATTCACATTGGTCACAAATGTAATCCCAACCTTCCATTCAAGTATTTTTAAATTGTGGTGTATTTTGAAAAATTGAATTGATGCGAATTACCTGCATTTCACATGTACCAAAAGTAGGTCATGAAAATGGTAGAATGTTTTTAGCAAGGTGATACCCACATTTGGTTTTTGCAAATTCTAATATGACATAATAATTGCAATGCCTTCATGATTCTATCATCCCTAATCTAACAATGCATGTGTTGTTCATAACATTATTTTCCTAAAATTTATGATTTGATATGGCAAAGGCTTAGGTAATACCTTCATTTAGTATGCTAAATTCTTAATCCTTTATGGGATTCATTACAATACCATCATTTGTTGCACAAACCTATAAATGGTGATGGGAATATTGTATTACATTCATTTGATATACTAATATACACACATACATTCTTTCTTAATTGAAAATGAATGTTAAAATACACCATTTACAATCACATTGAAAAAAGTAGGAAGTTGTATATTATAGATGTGGGATGATCAAAAAATGTATGGGAATCCACAAAACCCCATAACTAATCCCATCACTATCTCAAAACAATAGTACATGGGTGGAAGTACATATCTAAGGTGGAACAAATAAGGATGTCATACGGTACATTCTAACAATTTTCAAATTTTCAATTGTAGCTCATTTCAATTTATTTATGCAAATGATGAAATGGGACCCATATCAAAAATGACTTTAAGCATCAAAACACATCATAAAAAAATCATAAAAAATCTTTGAAATCCAATTCACAAAGGACTTTTATGAGTCCTACAAAAAAAATTTAACATGGTTTCCCAAATGCCCCAAATGGATTCATCAAATGCACCACAGGACATGAATAGAATAAAATAAAATAAAACATAAAATTCAATCAAGTATGTTTTTTCTTTTAGTTTCAACATTTTTTTACCTAAAACGGGCAAGTTCTTTATTTTTAAAATTTTTTTTCAATTAGTACATTTGAAGCTCATTTTTTTGAAAATTTGATAAAGGAAAAAAATTATAGCTACCCAAATTAATTTCTTATGAATATTCACCAATTTGTTTTTGTCTTCCATTCATCCAAATAACATATGTCAAATTGAGCCAAAACAAATTACATTTTTAAAAATTATGGACATTTATAAAACATTCTTTTTGTTCCACCCTAATGTGCTTTCACCCCATGTTACTTTTCCTTAGAAGGAAATTCTTTGCTAAAGTAATTTTTGTGGTCACTAACTATGTTAACTGCAAAGTTGAAGTACTTTTAAATGCATGTTGATGCATGAAAAGTTGATGCCCCATCAATGTGATGTGTACACCTCTACCATGAATTTTTCCATGGTGATGCCATGGAGCCTACTTCATGTGCAAATTATATATATATATATAATATATAAACCTTAAACCCCAACAAAGGTAAAATTCCAAAATATTGTAAATTTACTGGCAATGAATAAAATTTTAATTCGTAGTACATTGTCACGAACCAAATCTCCTTGATTTGTGTCACCTTCAATGATGCATGATTTTCACACTTGGCGCCCAAGCTTGGCATAGGTCATTAGCATATGCAAGCTTGTTGGCTTTAATCAAATTAGTAAGGTCATTATACTTTTTTATCTCAAAGAAGGTTGTAAAAAATCACACCCCCATTTACAAACACATCAAAGAAGAGGTAAATGTTACCAATTTGCAAGTTTCTAAAACGTTTTAAAGTTTCCAATTTCCATAGAACAAATGTTGTGCTTTAATTTTCAATTGAAGGTTGTCAAATTTGGTTGTAGCTGTCTTCTTTGCACAATCAACTACCTTGATCTACTCATTGCAACTTACACCACATATGTATCGCCTAAGATGTGAGCATTTGTCATGACACAATCTTGTTTTTTTGGGTCCTTTCAAGTTGAGGGGCACTCAAATTTGCTCACCCTCCATGGTGAGGTTGTGGTCCTTATCCAAGTGATTAAGGAAAATTGATTTGGTCACAAAGGAATGCATTCTCCAAACTTGCAAACAAACCTACCTTATAACCTCCCAATTAACATTTTCTTTTGCCACAATGGGTGTGCAATTGTGTCATCACTTGTAATTCATGTTTTGAAAATTATTTAAAAAACTTAACCTCCACACTTACAATTGGGTTTAGAAAAATAGGAAATTAAAAAAGTGAGAATTTAAATTCCTATAATTACCCCTACAAAGTATACCTCCACAATTGTAGGTATTGCATGTTCAAAGAAAAAAAAAAAAACCCCCACCCTCCTTTCACATGAAGAGGAAGGTGGGGTGAAACTAAAAGTTAAACTCAATGTGAAGAACAATTTTAAATAGGATTGTTCCAAAAGAAACTTGTATTGAACTTGACCATTGCCAACACAAATGAAGTCCATTATCCCACCATTTCAAAGATTTGCCTTTCCACTTGGCCCATGACCCTCAACAATCGATGCAACAATAGTTATATAATACATATCAAGTTAAACATGAACATCCATTAAACCTTAAAATTATGAGGGTATTTATTTCATGAACATGACAATAAACCATGATATTATGAAGTTATCACCATTGTGAAGATTTAATATATGAATCCTAAAATAAATAAATAAATCTACATGTCAAATAGATGTTTTGATAGTTCCAGGAGAAATAGTCAACACCGAGTTTCATCACAAAACACATATTTAATTAATTTAGGACTTTACAAAAGTTCAAAAATCCAAACAATAAATTTACACAGTTAATTTTTTCGAAACTTTCAATCATAAATGATTTGGTGGCCACCAAGACCACAAGGAAAAGCCTTTTTTTAAAAAAATTACATGCAATGTTTACAAATTAAACTTTTATGACACCGTGGCAGATTTTAAAAAAGAAAACAAAAAACAAATTGCAAGGATGATCTAATAAAATTCAGTTTACATAGATCACACTAAAATTTTAATAGATAAAAAAAAATTTATTAAATTTTATAGATACAAATTAAATTTGGTGGCCACCAAGTTGTGAAAAAAATTATATTGATTTCTTGAAGAGTTTTGAATTGAAAAAATTCACTATTAATCTTTTTTAAATCCTAAAAACCCTAAACAATTTAAACCTGAAGGATAAGTTGAAAGTTACTATCAAATATTTGTAATATTGGAAGACTTGTTATTGTCCATGGTCAAATATGCAACAACATCAACACCATTTCAAAATAAATAACTAAGTGGCCAACATCGTTTTCTCCCTTTTAGAGTTGCAAACAACGTTGCGTAGTCTGAACAATGGTCCAAACCAACTACAAAAAAAGTCAATACTAGAAAACAAGGGCACATGAAAACAAATACCAATGTAAAAAAATTATAACAAAAAAATGACTTTCATTTAATGATATGATTAAGACTGCATACTTAAATGGGGGTGGTTATTGTGAACATCATCATTATCATCATCCATATACTAGACAAACCAATAGTAATTTTTCGAAAAGAAACTCAAACGAGGCTTAGAATATTTAACCATATAATCATAATGAACTCAAATCGTTTTGGCCAATGGTAATTCAAACAAGGGTAGCCACAAATGAAACGTGAAATCTAACCATTGCACCCTATTTTTTGACAACATGTATCCTTTGAATGATTCAACAAAAAAACCACTCCACTTTGAATTATAAAGTGTCTTGTAGGGTTCGTTGTTAATTAATAATGTTTGATCTTCCAACCCATAAGATAGTCCATGACAAGCATAATACACTAGTTTCAAATAATAATAGGGCATGGGTGAACTTTTAGCACATCCTCAAGTTTCATACAAAACTAAATTGCAATGTAAAAGTAATTGAATGTTGTAAAGAGGAAATGTTCCATTCTAGCTCTCACTTTGACTTTGCTTTGTCAATATTTCTTCAAAAGACTTATGCATTTTCATGTCAAATAACCAAATGCAGGAAATAATACAACACACCATTGACATTGAAAATTAGTAATTTTTTAGGTCTAATAGTTTGCAAACATAGATGTGAACTCATCATTGAAATACGTTTCAAAACCTTAAACTACAAAAACAATAAGATGTGTTAGTGAAACAATGAAGGTGGTTCATGTTCATATTAAAACATTTATAACTTGAAAAAGAGATTAAAAAACCATGTGAAATTAACAAAAAAATGCCTTGTGGCCACCGGGCGATTCATTGAAAATAAGATGAAAAAAGGTTCAATGGGAATTTTGAAATGATTAAAGAAAGAGAACAAAGACTTGGCAAAACAATAAACAAAAAGAATACATTGAAATACTAAATTAATTAAGAAAACTCACTAAAAAATGCACGACAATTTTTATTTTTATTTCAAAAATTAAGCATACTATTTTAATCCATCATACATGAATAAAAAAGAAAATAAATTTTGTTATAGTAATAACAATAGTAAATATATTACTCTTTTTTTTTCAATTTTGCTTTTGTACAATATGTTGTTGGTTCACAACTATCACTATATCTTCAAATAACATATTGTAATAAGGATCACTACAACTTATGTTTCTAATAGTCCCAAAAGGATTATGCTTAATGAATGTCTAAACACTAAATGCGGACAAATGAAGGGAGACCAAATAAAAATAAACATTGAGAGCAAATAATCTCCATCACTACATGAACCCTTAAATGATTATAAAAATATATATTACACGAATCATTAAGCATAGATTTGTATTATGTATCATTTACTAATAAAGTGTTCCTAACATGGGTGTCAGGAAATCTCAAGAAGAAAACATCAAGGTTCTTATGGAATATGGGCTTTTCGATATCAACAACGAAAAAATTAATTTTTTTGGCATGACTATTGTCTAAGAACCTTTGAAGGATCCAAAGTGATATATGTTTACTCTTTAATTTCGTTTATGACACACCTCCAAACTCGTCGTAAGATTCAAATGTGAGTCCAAAAATGAAAACAATGGAAGAAGAAAGAGTGGGATATGCTCCTTAATTTGCAACACTTCGGGGGTAGAAGGGTGTGTTCGAACTCTGGGATGAGATTAGGACAAGTGAAAAGCGGGTGAATTCTTCACATGAACCTACACAAACCAAACAAAAACTTGGTAATGCATAGTTATAACACTTTTGAGGCACGGATGAGCCATGGCACACAAACTCACAAGACACACCACAACTTAGACTTGGGGGAAGCCACCACCTTCCCCCTTATAATATTCTTTGTGAGTCGTCACATGGGCTACATTCAAATGTCATTTTGTCCAAGGACTCCAAAGTTGGGAGTCCCAAAATTCTCAAAATTAGGACTCCCAAGATTTTGGAGGCCCATAACTTTTTGTTCACACCTCCAATTGAGGTGAGGTCTAAGGCAAAGTTGTAGCCCTCATCGAGAGCTTTCCAAATACATGTGGCATGCTACCTGTACACAAGTAAATCAGGGAGGCTCCTGACTTTTAATGGTCAATAGTCAAATTGACACTTTGATTTTCAGTCCTTCTTTTGACCATAACTTGTGTTTTATGCATTCAAATGGGACATGCGAGCCCATTTAGACATCTATGTTCCAAGAGCTTTCCAATGAATAAGGAACTTTTTAATCAAATGAACCCCTACAATCGTTCTTTGAAGATTCAAGAGTCTCGTCCATTGAGACTCCAACTCCCAAATGTGTGTGGGTTCATTCCTTCACACCCTCCTACATTCCCAGGAACATGAAATGTGACTCCCAAACTTCACTCTCAGCATGCACCTAAAGGTGGATAGATGCTTGGAATCTAGCAAATGTTTTTACAACTATGGACTTAAAGAACCATAAGGCCACATAAAAATATGTTTCTAGCGAATCAACTAGGTGGACACCATTCAGAATGGGGAATTAGACTTGAAGAATAATCCTTGTGCTTTGTTAATAGAAATGTTAAAATGGTTTACACACTAATCAAATGTTAGGCATATGTTAATGAATTTGATTTCAATTCCATGTTTTTTTAAATTTTCTCAAAACATGATTAACATAATCATATTTGGGAATAATGTTGGCATTTGTGATTTGCGGGAGAGTTAAAAGGTGAAGATAGGAGTTGGAACTTGCATAGATCCATCTTTTATTTTGATATATGCTACTTTAGGGGTAGAGATTTACATAGTGGTTTTAATTGAAGTTATGTTTAAGGCCTTTGAGGAATGTAAGCTTTTTATTCCAAGTTGTTAAATATTTTGGGTTAGCTATTGGAATGGAAGTATTTTGGCCTTCAAAGGATTTATCCTTGTATGATGTAATGACTACCACAGGGTTACAACAATGTTTTGTTACCATAAATGGTTGTAATAATTTGGGGAAGAAACAAGTTTCATGTTGTGTCGAGGATTTGCTTGAAGTCCTTTTGAAGAATGTTGAAGAAGTTGAAAAATTGGGAGACATGCAAAATGGTTTTTGTGATAGGGAAATTAATTTGGAAGTAAGTTATACCTTGGACAAGTGTGCGAAATGCTTTAATGGGGAGTCTGGATCTAATTCTGTCAATGAAGAAGGAAGTGAGGACAAAATTGTGACAAGATATGATGATAAAGAAAACAAGGAAATTCTAAAAGAAAATTGGGAGCAAGAGGAGCAAGCAAATAAGCAATGAGGTGAGGACGAACGTTACAGAGGATATGTAGAGAATAGGGGTGTGGGTAATTTAAATATTATAAGAAGATGTAAATCTCAATGGAGAGGAGTTGAATGTGATCTCTTAGATGTTGATGGCATTTTCATTGCAAAAGGTCGAGTTATAGCCTTCAACCTTATGGAGGTAGTTTTTGATGATCAGCTTGGTGAAGATCATGTTGGGCTACGTATTCTCTATTGTCTTGGTATTGTGTTAGCAATCATGATGATTTGGAAGTGGCCATTGTCTCAAACTATTTTTAATGGCTATTCTTTGCAAGAACATCTTATGACACATAATGAAGGCCATGTTCTAAATGCTGATGAGGTGGGAGTAGTTGGAATGAAGAAAAAATATATATTTTTCATAAGAGGAAATGAGGTTCATGTGACTTTAAAAGTGTAACTTTTAGGATTGAGAAGGTTTTATTTAAAGAGTTTGTGCGAAATGTTAATGTGTTGACATGACGTGGGATGAATTGTTGCCAACATTTCCTTCGTGAAAAGATGTTGTTCTTGAGGCAAGAGTTTTGGAGCTTGTCATTTGAGGACTAGAAAGCCTATGGATTAGATATTCCAAGAAGGTTACATTTACATACAAGAGGAAACATCAAGTGGTGGAAATATCTCATTGTGCAAGGTGTAGATATTTGTGAAATTGCTTGGTACATGATTATTGGTCTGTTTAGGTCAATGTATATGTTGTAAAAATTTAATAGCAAACAAGGTTGTTGATTTTTACCACATGATAATAAGGGTACACATAAGTTACAAATGTTAGCAAAATAAGTGAAATTAAATGTTTAATCACTGATCGACTTGTCTGTGAATACAATGCCAGATCAAATGGTAGACAAGATGTGCAATGTTTATTGCTTGAATCTTGGAAAAGTTTTCAAAAAAGTGAAGCGATTAGGTAATTGGATTGATGGATTGTCATTTGGATTGGTAGTGAACAAAAAATGATTGCATATTTGGGGATGTTTGGTTGTTTGGGTTTCCATTTTCTTGGAGTCTAATTTGATTCATATTCTTGTTTGCATTGTCACAAATAAGTAAGGAGTTAAGCATTGGAGGTATTTCCTTTCTTTGCTATGAGTCGGTTGAGGAAAAAACACCATTTGAATGTAGATGTGTGAAAACGAAGGTTAATTTTCACAAAATGTATTGTTTGTGAATCCTTCAAGGATTTAATATCCAAATTGGGAAAACATAACAACAATGTAATTGAATATCAAGTGAAGCTGGAAAAACATATCTTGCACCAAGAGAATGTGGACTAGTGAACTGCACCCACATTTTGTAGTAGTGAAAACAATAAAAATCAACATTTGTTGGCATTTCTTTCATTGTTTAATTGCAAGGGATGTGTTTGAAAAAATAAAATTGCAATTTCTTGTCGTTGGCCATACACATGAAAATATTGACAGATGTTTTGGGTATTTATCAAAAAAGTTAAAAAAACAAAATAATTACGTTTTGGTTTATTTGATGAAGGCGTTCATTATTTCCCAAGAGCGACCATTTATTCCATCGTTGATTCAAGAGATTCTAGGTTTTAAATCTTGGGTAGTAGGTTGTTTGAAGGATGGTTTTGAGACTTTGGTAGGGCATATTGATATTCATCTTTTTAGATTTTTGTTGATTCATTGGGCTAGCATGTGATGCAATATAAAGTTTCTCCCATAGATCCTATATGGAGTCCTATAGACGTGCCTCCAATCATATTATGGAAAACTAATCCCAATGGGTCACTAAAGATACCTATGGGCATCCCTAGCCTTGTTCCTTACCGCCCCATTTGGGGCATTGATCCTTTAATGTCTACTAAAAGACAAAAGTTCATTATTATTAGACTTTCCAAATACATGGATTTCTAGAAGGTGGGCATTGGACAAAATGCAACTTATGAAATGAAGATGAAGTCGTATGTTGAATCTTGGGAGGATATCTAATTGCATTTGTTTAGACCTTTACCCCATCAAAATGTCACCATTTTGGAGGGGTTTTGTTGTCAATTAAAAATCCAACTATTCTAGGGTTTTGTTGTTAACCACTGTTGTTGATTCTAATCTAGAGGACTCAATTCAACACCTTTATTGTGGGTTAAGAAACATGAAGCCTTCAACTACATGCACCCCATTTAGAAATCTTAATGATGGGGATTTTATTCTTGTTAAGCCACATGATCTTAACCTTGTTCTTGTTTGGATGGGAAAAACACAAAGTGATGTTGTGAAAGATGAGGAAAGTGCATTTTTCAAAATGGTGAAGGTTTAATGGTGGGTTCCTATGAAGAAGTGCAAAAATTTGGATGAACGACATTTGTATGAGGATTGTTGGAATGGCAAGTGGAAATGCAACTTTGCAAATCTAGAACAATTGCTTGACATTTCAATTGTTCTTTTTTCATTTCTAGCACAAAAAAATATCAAACAAGAATCAAATTACTATTCCTACTGCTTGTGTTAATAGGGCTAAAGTAAATCTTGATGTTGTTAATGCATTGAGCAATGTGTGAAGGATGTTTTGGACATGGAGGACATTGTGTTTCTAATTTCTTAGAGTTTTTTATAGGATTAAATTGATCTCAATGTTGTTTAATCAATTTATTCATGATACAAAATTATTCTTGTATATTCTTGGATGCTAATGATCAACAATCTTTTTTGTTGCATTTAAACCCTAATCCTTAGTGACTGTTAGGCATCCTCTTTTCTCATTCTTGGCATAGAGCCCCGAATTTATTAATGATTGTGTTATTTTTTTAATTTGATGAGGTGTATGATTTAATCAATTTGTTCATCAAATTAAAAAATTCATCTAGATTCTCAAACATAATTAGTGATATTTGTTGTTACACCTTAACCCTAATCCTTAATGGCCACCACTTGTGTAGTTTTTGCTTTCATGGAATTGAGTTTAAATGTATTGTGAATGTTTTTATTTTTGGGTTCTTTTGTGTTTAATGTGGCATATTTTTAAAGCAATGTTTTGATCCCTAAAAATTATATGTGTATATCTTTAAACAATTGTGGTCAGTGATTTTGTTTTACTTTAACCTTCATCTTTGATGGCCACTAGTTGTTTGTTTTTTCTTTCACGACATAAAGTCCAAAAATTATTAAGAAATTTGTTTATGGTAGAAATTTTTTTGTCTATATTCTTGGATACTTGCTATCAATAGCCTTATATTTTCAACCTTAACCTTAATCCTTGGTGGCCACCATGCGTCTTTTTTTTCTTTTATGCAATTAAGTTAATTGGAATTATTAATGATTTTGTTATTGTATGAACGACAACTTTGGATCCATAGACATTATTGTGATTGATGAATTGGTTCATGTTGTGTTTAGTACTTTGTAATTTAGTAAATAAGATTTTTGTTTCTCATAAATATGAGCATACTTTGATTTTCAACTTTGATAATGAATAACCTATCATTTTCACTTGGTGGGCACAAGGCAAAAAAGTCTTTTGAGACAAAAATTTGTCTAGATGGGTGTTATATTTTTGAATGATTGTTATTTTTATTTGAATATAAGGTTACATTTGTTAAATCTAGTGGCCACTAAGCAGAGTTCATACCATCCACCAAGTTGGATAAAATCTTAAATTAATTAAATATGTGTTACAAGTGGGTTCATACTTGACAATTACTGCATTCAACTTCATTCCTCAAATTCATGCTTTTATTTGAACCATTTTTAGCAACAAAAAATCAAGGGAAAAAAAACATAGGATTAAACCTCCTCTTCCTCTTTGTCATTTGTGTAACAAACCATCATTGCCTTGATAAAGATGATGACAAAAAAGACAATATTGGAATTCGTTTTCACCATCTACAACAAAACAAACCCAATTTTTTTTCTAATGAACAAAATTGTTTGTGTAACAAAGCAAATAAAAAAGAATAAGATGATGAGGATGAGCCTAAGATTATTGTCATTGTTTATAACAAAGAAAAAAGAAATGATAACAAGTTACAACAAGATTATGATGATGACAATCAAGAATTCATCATTGCCATTTGATCTTAGAGCTCATCATTGTAATCTATGTGAAAAGCAAACAAAACAAAACAAAAATAAAGATTGTGGGTCATTATTATTTGCAACAATAAATTTTAAAAAATAGAAACATAAGATGAGAATAACAAGGTCTGAGCTTGTTGTCATCATCTAGGAAACAAAGCAAACAACAAAAAAAACAAATAAATAATTTTAAAAACATAATGAAAAGAGGATGTTGTGAGCTTTGAGTTCATCACTACTCTTGTAGCTAAAAGAAAAGAAAAAAAAAAGAGGAGGGGATGGTGGGTTTGGAGCTTGTCATTGTTTTCTATGTCATTGCAAAATGGCAACAGTGATGACAATGTGTTTCTAAAAAGTTTCTCATTATCATTTGTATATTAAAAAAAAAACAAAACAAACATACAAACAAACAAGAACTTGACAACAAACTTGGAGTTCATTGTCATTGTTAGCACCATTGGACCAACAATTAAAAAACACAAAACCACAAAGAAGAGAGTGATGACAAGCTTATCTTCAATGAAGTATGTGATAAAGAGGTAACTTTATAAGCTAAATAACTTTAGACGCTCTCAAAGGCTCTTGTGGCCTACACGAGGTGAGCAAGAGAGGAAGCTTTAAATTATTTTGAACACTACTCCAAATTCACGATTTGCAATTAAGCATTATAAGTGCATCACAACTAAAATCCATGTTCAATAGAATTGTTCAACATGGACTAGATCATCCATCCACGCTTCAATCATTAATCCAACTATATTGGGACTACTTCAAGTTGGACAAAAAAGTGACTTGATTTTATCTAAGTCATTCAAGGTTGACCAAATTTGATCATGGCCATTAGATTTTGGGAGGGCCAACTAATTGAGAGCAATTAGGTTAGACAAAGCCAACTAAATCTAATTGAATTTGATCCAACCCATCCAAGGTCAATTGCATTTTATCATAGTCTTTCTAGTTCATTTGGGTTGGATAGGTTGTTTGGATTTTATCCAATGCATCCAAGGTTGAGTGAATTTGATTGTGCTTGTTTGAGGTTTTTTTTTTGGGTGACCAATTGGGTTGAACATGCCTACTAGATTGGAAAATTTCAAGATGTCGAAGGCTGATTGGATTTTTAAATTTCACCTAAATCATAAAAAATGAGATACCTAACAAATTAATTACAATATATCTTTGAAAATACATGAGATATGAAATCATTTGTCTCCATTTACCTACTTCTAGGGATTAAGTTATAGCTTGCTAAATTAGTTTTAAAATACAAAGTATGTTTTATGAGTGTGCTTTAAAATGACATATTTCTCACTATAAGCTCCAAGCTACATTTAGTGTTAAGCTGTTGTAGACCCAAATGAATGTGTACTTCCCACATGAGGGCATAACCCAACAAACTTTTTAAGGATGTTCCACCTTCAAATTCACCACCAAATTGAAAAACACATTATGGAAAAGCACTTGAAATTTTTTCAAAAGTTGTGTTTGGAGGGCACTTTATTTCCCAATTCCCAAAATGTAGTTCTAGACTCGACTATGGCCTTGTCCTAAGCCCCTTATTTTGAGAATGCCCATTGTAGGACTTTGCCCTACATTTCTAACTTCTTTCCATGTATGAATACTTTACCTATGAAAGTTGTTAGCAAAATGTGCTACCCACAATGTAAAAAAAAATGTGTAGTAAAGAAAAAGCAATGTGGCACCATTTTTGATCAAAATGTCTAGCAAAGGCATAGAAACTTGAAAGGTGGAGGTATGGATAATTGTGACAAGAAAAAGCCTCTTGACTCACAAGCATCATAAAAGCATGTACAAAAATGGTAGTGCCCAAGGAACAATGAAATTTGAGGGCTTTTTAATCTTCTTTTTTTGGGGGCACAAATGAAACAATTTTAAAAAATCTTTAAGTCGTCTTTTTTGAACTTTGGATAGTACCTCACCTCTAGACACATTGTAGAAAAAAAAATTGTTCTCCAAACTGTATTTAGTTTATATTTGTTATGTTGCATTATTGTGCACCTCGATTGGCAAACCTTTTGAATCTTCTTCAAAGAATGAAATAATCTAATTTAACTTGTAATTTAATTTCTCTTTTCATTCCATTTTTTTGCATGTCATCACTATCTTTTTTCTCACAAAGCTAGAATTTCAACTTTCTTGAAATACTTTACACATATGAAACCTATAACTAGTAAAGAAGGGCACAATCTCATCCTTTTTTTTCTTCCCATTTTTGGCTTTTGTTTTTTGTTTTTGATTTTTTGAAAATTTCCTTGCATTTTTCACTTTTAAGTTTTCTTTTTCCTTTTAAAAAAAACTTTTTCTTCGTCTTTCACAAGTGTTCCTTTCCTTTTCAAACAAGACAAGAATTTTACACTTTCAAAATAGTGATATTACGTACAATCCTTTGAGTAAAAAGAGTGCTACACTTACAAGATTAAATATCTATCTTTTTGTATTTCTTTCTCCTTTGTCCCAAACATGCCACAACTTTAAAGAAAAGTTGATTTTCTTGGCAAAGCAATCCAACCAAAAAAAGGGATTGTGTCAAGAAATTCAACAAATAATTTTTTTTCATACAACTTGAAGTTTTCAAATGCTTTGTGCTCAATGGTGCCATTGCATCTAGTTTCTAGCAATTGAATACCCAACTATATATACCCAAAACAATCGACAAACATGACAATGTTCCTAAACATAATGGATGCATGCGAGTGAAAAAAAATGGTGTGAATACAATTTGGTAGTAACTAACTAGCTTTTTCATTTTTCAAGTTCTAGTGTGAACACGAAGACCACTTTAGAATTTGATATTTCTTCAAGGTATACACCATTATGGCTTGTCCTTATCTCTTTGACAACAAGCATCGTGACTTTACACTAACTAGAGTTGGATGGTTGGTTTGCTTTTTAATTTATTTTGGTGGTGTGAAGCAAGCATGCAAGAAAGCATGTGACCTATATCAATTGGCCTATGTGAAGTTGAAAAGAGTGAAGTAAAATTACCCTAAGTTGATGTTAGATTCGACAAGCATTAATTCACATTTTCAATGTCGTATTTTTTTGAGAAATTTCTTTGATATGTCTGAAATTTCAGAATAATTCTTCATTGACTTTCCCTAATAATGAAAAAAAAAAAATTGAAGTTTTTCAATAAGTTATATTTCAATTAAATATGTGAATTAATGCTAAAAATACAATATAACCTTTAAAAAGGTTACTTGAGAAATACAAACTACACTCCCTCTATCGAAAACTTGGAAGACAAAAAATGAGGTGTCAAAAAACCTTGACACCTCAAAAGTGATTGATTCGACTCTTGGGTGGTGAAACCGACTGCAGTATACAGTGTTGAAATTATCATTGAGGGAAGCCACAATTTTGTCAATTGAAGGGAAGGTGATAGAGTTTGAGAGGGAGTTGATTTGAAAGGAAAAGCATATACTACCTTCAAGGAACAATGGACTAGGTAACCATGTGAGAGCAGGTTGGTTACCAAACATAACAATCTCTCATGAGAATCAAAATACATTCTTTCTTTCCATCCATGCAAAGAACGGCTATGAAATCTTCATCCAAACAGTCCATTCACTGTTTGGATGGTCATGGGGCCAATGAGAGCATTGATCAAATGTAGAGTTGTGTGAGCTGACTCGAACAACAACTCTACCAATCAAACATTGACCAAATGCAGAGTTGTGTGAGCTGACTTGAACAACAACTCTACCAATCAAGCATTGACCAAATGCAGAGTTGTGTGAGTTGTGAGTCAACATGTGAATCAGTAAAAATTAACATTTGTTTGAGGACACGAGTTCCTTATACATCCTATAAACATCACCTTACAAATGAAAGGTTCTTAACATTCCTAACACCAATTACCTAAAGATTTGTGGCACAATTGCAACTCTCCAATGAAAGGCGCTCTTCATGTAACAAGAAACAAGGCTCCATTTCAGTGGCTTTCTATTAGGCTGCTGTGTGCTGTGATCACAACATATTCTGTGTAAGTGTAATCACAATTGCCTAATGGAAAGAGACCCTAAGTTCTATAAAATTAAAGTAGCAAGTTAGGATGGGAACACTAATGAAGTTGCAAGTTTTGTGAGTTTTCACATACCATTGTGAGGACTGATGTCTTAGAAAGTTAACATTAGTTGATATTATTGCAGGAATGGTAGTAGTGGTCTGTGTGAATCAACATAATCCAAATGACAGTAATAGGAATATACCAAATAACTTGCAGCAGATCAAGCATATGTCCAGTAGATCACATACTTTAAACCATGCTCTCACCCAACATGGGAAGAAAGAGAAGATCAGAATGGCAGTAACAATGATAGCATTTCCTCAGATGCAAATGAATGGATGCAAAAGTCCCTTCACAATGTGTTAACTTGATGGGATCTCTTCAATGTGTATGTATCACTGGCTACGTATGTTCTACAAAATCTTCAAGGGAAATTTAACAAAAAATTCCATGCTTGATGAAGGAAACACTATTTGGGTGGGTCATAAGAGGGGGACCAAATACATATGACCCATATCCCCAAGCCACCATAGGCTTACCCAACAAAGTTTCAGCTTCCTCAAACAAGGTTCCTCAGGTCATGTTGAAAGGGAAAGGGAGCTTGCGGTTTTGTCAACTCTCAGCTTGGACAATTGTGCCAAGCATAAGTTGTGCTCCTCTAAGTGCACGCCGTGCCATCGTCCTTGGGACTTGATGCACTGTGCCCACTGCCATGATCTAGTTCCCCATCCATTCCACAAAAACTCAGTGTCTCCCACATTTTCTACTTTCCCACTGTGCTTGCATGGTTTTCTTGCTCAGATTGAGCTGGAATCTCTCTTCCAGGAACATCATTTCCTGATTTTGGCAGTGCAAGTGATGCATGGGGTTGTGATGCACACTTCACAGCAGCAAAGTCTTGCAGAACCACATGATCACCCTTGGCACCTTCAGGAGCCTCAAAAGGGCTGCCTACTGCAGAATCTGTGGGTGTGTGTTGCAATTTGTCTCCTGTTGCATTCAAGAATTCACCCTCTGCTACTCGCTGTTTGTCACGCTCCTCCCGTGCTATGCGAGATTTTCTGTTATTCAGCCTGTGCCACATCCAACCCAATTAGATCCTACATCACAAAACTATGTGGACAGATTGCACATAATAACCCATGTGAAAACCTTCACCCACTTTCAAAATTCTTGCTTATGCCCTCTGATGGATTCAATATCAAAAGAATTTGAATTGTGCAGACGAAAAACAAACAAATCACATCAGAAAGCTCACACAAGTGAGGAATATCATGAGCTGAACCAACTTGTGCATTGGGGAGGACTTTCATACCAGTTCTTTAGCTGCTGATATGCTACCTCAGGACCCTGGAGCAGAAATGAATACACATAGCAATGAGTACTTCGATGCCACAGTACATGTAAAACACAGGAGTTTACAATATCATCCTAGCCATGCAAACACATCACATCCCAAGCCTCCTGTGAAACAGTTGGGGAAAGTGAAAGTGGGTTCTCACCATATGGTTCAGATGATTTGTCCAGTGTTGGATTGACCTTGGGGAGCGCTGCATCTCTGGTTCACAGAGCAGAGCATTCTCCATGATTCTAACTTGTGCAGGACTCATAATGTTGCGCTTGCGTTTCTTTGGTTGCGATTCCTGCTCACTGCCGTGTCGTTCCCTCTCTCTGCCATGCTTCCTTGGTGTTGGTGTTGGTGTCCCACTAACTGTCACACCCCAATTCTCTTGCTCCCCCTTCCCTCTTTCCTCCCTTTCTGTAGCATTGACACCCTCACTGACCCTCTCTTCTGCCAATTCCATGTTTCCACCCTCCAATGTTCCAGCATCAACTTGTTGGGCAAAAGCTCTCTGATTCAGCTCCCTGTGCACACATCTGTCTCCATTTGCATCTGCCACTGCCTCCACCTCCAACTTTGCCTTTGTCACAGCTGCAGCTATGATCTCTGTGGTTTCAACACCTTCCTGAACAGCTACTTCTGGTTTGAGAACATCCTGCAGCACCAACAAATCCCAAACAGAATATATTCAATTGCTGTCAGGTAGAATGCAACTACTGACAAACAGTGAAACCCTAACCAACCCCACTGGTGGAGTAATGAACCTTGGACCTATGAGGAATTTGTGAGAGAGGTCTTCCCTGGAAGTGATAAAACATGGGACTTATTGTGGTGCAAACGAGGCTCTAATACCATAGCTCTATCATCTTAGGAAAACCCTGATCATTTCTTACCCCCAGTTTAGGGAGTGGCTCAGTCTCTGTCCTTTCCTCTACTTTCACAGCAGGTACTGTACGCAGGCTGGCCACCTGACCAATCTGTTGAATGCGCTGCCATCGTTCCAACTTTTGCCAATCCTGCTTCCAGAGCTGCAGTTTCTGCTCATGCCCATCACGCACAAAGCTCACCAGTGGTGCTTCCTGCTCTCCCCAACCTCAGCTTCCCACAGTTAGTCCAACTTCTACTTGTCACATATCCATCCCCAGTTTGGATCAACAACAGCACAGGACACACCTCCTACTACCCTCATGAAGTTACAAAGCTTCACTCTTAGCACAAGAAGAAAACATGCTATAAAAAGCTCTTTTCAATTTTACCCTCAGAAGTAGTATTTGACACGCACCATAACAGAGGTTAACGTTGGGCAGATACTCCGATGCAGTTCCTCTGCAAAGTCACTGCAGCACGTATTGGACAACAGACAGAACAGAAAGAGCATCAGGTTACACAGCTCATGTACCCATGTGCACATTCATCATTCAGTTACACAGGTTCAAGCAATCAACCACAACACACAGGAGCAGTGACCCATTGGACAAAAAAGCTTGATGATCTTCAAGTCAACAGTTGTATCCATCCAAGCACAGCATCTGTACTTGTGACTAAATAAACAGCAGCAGAACTCAAATCACTGTGGAGAACTGAGAATTGGGAGTAAAAGAATCAGGTGACCCAGGTTCATCATCACCTTACAAGTGCCAGATCATCATCATTTATGATCTCCGATGTGATGGTCAGCACATAATCAAGTAGTGTATCTGCTGACAAGAACAAACAATTAGCCAGACAATCATGACTGTTCACTCCACATTGCAATTCATACATGGATGACCTACTACATCAACTTCCAGTATGTGAGAGTCCCACCCACCTTCCAAGATTGGTGGTTTCCCCCAGATGTAACTAGTTCTAAGGCACTGGCAGACTGCAGAACAAAGATGAATAAACATACAGAAAGAGAAACAAGAACCTGAAGATTTGATCCAGTGCAACATGTCAATAGCAAACAAGATATATACACCTAGTGTCAACTAAGTTCAAGGGCAAAAAGAGCTGGATGTGATCTTACAGAGATTTTCACAAATGCGTACAGCAGTTCGCTCCACACTCAGGAAAAATAAAGCATGGTTGGATTGTAGAGGCCCCTTGTGCAAGCAATTCAAAAAAGTGTGCAGAAATCTACCCTTCTCCTCAGCTGCAACCAATGGAAAATATCAGCTTTTGCCATGATTTGAGTAATTTCAAATCTGCATGCTTCTAAGCTACTCACACAGATCCCTACAAACTGAATACCCAACTAAGACCCAGTACAGGGAGGTCATACAACCCTTCAAACTTTGTAAGTGCAATATCAATGTTCCAACTGTACAGGGACATTTCAAAACAGAGCATGCACCTCCACAGACATCAGGATTGTAGCAGAAAAGATTTGCAAACAGCTTCACCAGCAATGCTGCACGAATCTGAAAAGCAGAAGCCACCAGAGGTACAACATTGAACTCTGTCACAGAGCTAGGCTCCTCTTGTTGTGCAGATGCTCCTGCAGCATCAGCTTTCACAGATGCTGCCATTGCTTCTCCTGCAGCCTCAAATGGATTATACACCAGTATTGTGTCCATTTCCCCTTTTGCCAGCTCCCAGGCTATTGGTCCTCCACACCATCGTTCTTGGAACTTTGTGGGTACCACTGCCAAAACTGTTGCCAAATCAGGAGCCTGATCCACCCACCCACATCACCACTTGAAATGAGTACAATCACTCCCATGATGAAAAAGAGCAATAGAGAGTGTACTTTCTGCACTTGTCATCAACTACAACCAAGCTTCTGAAGAAAGAAGATTGGCCTTTGTCAGTCCACCCCTCATGCAAGGCTCAAAGTCAAATCCTAATGGCCACAAAGCACACAACCTGCAATAATTGTTCTGAAAACATTCTTCACAGTAAATTGACACTCTTAAAATCCAAAACTAATATTCACAGCAAAAAAAAACATTAAAATCAAAACCAATATATAGGTTTAGTATCAGGAACATAAGGTATCAGCCCAACAGAAGGTTATATCCTGAGGATGTAGAGGTATCAACAGGAATGACAACACATACAATTTGGTCCATGACCAGGTTGCGGAAGTTGGAGTCATCAGACAGTATATCTGCCAGCCGCAAGGCAGTTACATGCAGTGGTCCCATTGGATTTTGTCTTTCCACCCCCTCGTCATCAAGAGCTCTTGGATCATCAAGTAAGGCACCTCTAACGAGTGCAATCACCTGCATTATCATGACAAACACCACACATAGGCAGTGCTACTGGAAAATGGTCCACTGGCCCTGTTTACAGGGACACCTCATATGGCCAAACAAAGTGACAACTCCAGTTATGGAACCACAGACTTCCTGTAGGTAAGCACCCACAGTGGGTATCTCTGCAATGGACAGAAGATATTCCACCCTAAAAAAAAACAAGAAAAACCTTGGTTCAAATCTGTTGAACACAACTGACCTCAGCTGCAACTTGCTCAGCGAGCTGCATGCTTCGTGAACCAGCTGCCACTTCATCCAAAAACGAAAACTGATCTGATTCACAAAATTTTAACATCTGCATTCACAATCATAAACGCCAGCTTATAATGCATGATTTTCTGCAGCAAGCTCCAGACATCCAAAGAACAGTTTAAGAAGCTGCCAATGAAGATCCAAAACATCAACCCAATGACTGTTTTGTCTACCCTGACAAAACGTACACTCACCATTATCAAGACTTTCGCTCTGGATCTTGACACTGTTGCCCGTAATGGCCTTGATGACTGAAAAGCAGGTGGCAATTGCAACCTCAGAACTGCAAGCACCAACCGTAATATACCCCCCTCCCTTGACAGTTCCTGGTCCAGAATTGAAAGCAGTAATGACAGTTATTATTGAATTTCTGCAATGATTATGAACTTTGACAGTGCAAGCCATTACAAAAGACAGAAGATGATCCAGCACCTAAAACTTCCCCATTGCACACCTCAGAACACAAGATGGCAATTGATAGCAATGAGATGAAAATGTCAATATGATTTCAGAGAGAAACTCCAGAAGAAGACACATAACAAGAAAAATACTTTTGTGTCAATTCCAGGCTGACCCAAAACAAAATCAAACAAGAATGTCCAGTTATAACCTCGTGGGTGTCATTCACAACATATCAGACCATCACTGTAATCATCATGAATGGCAGTGACTAGTTGCCATTACTCCCTACTGCCTTCATCATGTTCTCCCAACAGTGGCTGTAGATACTCATACAGTAATCTGTTCAAAACTGAGGGCAAACAACTATACAAAAATCTGTGTTGTGAGTGTGTGTAGCATCTCTGGAAGCAAACAGGAAGACTCAATCATGACATCAATTAGCACTCAAGAGGCATAGATAATTAAAAAAAGACATCAATGAGAAGAAACTACCAAACACCTTGTGTGCAAGAACTTTATCCCTGAAAGCCTTGGGTATGCAAAGAAACTGCAGAACTTGCAGTGAAGCTTCACACTGCTGGGCGGTGACAAGGCCAACACGTTCAGCAGCAAGCAAAGTTGTCTTTTTGGCAACAATCTTAGTTTGCAAAGAGCGAAGCTTGACTTGGAGCAAAATTATGTCTCGCTTGACTGCATCAAAAGATGCATCCATGAAGACATTCACCTGTTGTCAGTAAACCAGCTTCATTAGCCTGCCTTTGGTCCTGCCCTCGATAGGTACTCTGCCACCCACAGAAGCTCAGCAGATCATCAGCTGACAAAGAACGACATAAACTCAAACGACAGACACCTTGAAGCATTGTGAAGCAAAAGGATATTGTACCTTTGGATGAGCCAAGAGGACAGGAGCAACATCAGCCCAGTCATGACTGATGAAGGAAATGAGAAGGTACAAGTTACATGCTACCAATGCTGCATGTATCACTACCATGAAGTTTCCACCTTGGCCCTGAGGATTTTACATAAGAATACCACAGTAAAAACATCGTATCATCAACCAAAACAAATAAGCCCCATGACTAACTGAAATGCAGCTATAAAATACGTCAAGAGAGAAGCCAATGAAAGTGCTCAATCCCTTCAGATACCTGCTCTATGTTTGCTAAAACCACAAGCATGTATGTGATCAAATCAAGGATCTGCATCCGAATCTTCACTTCTTGAAAGAACACCTGCAGTTACGGAATCCCCAATAAGTGATTTCATGACAAATAAACAAAGAAAAGCTTTCATGACTCCGCTGTTGTATCCCACTATGCGCATGCCCACCAAGTGTTCCCAACAAAAAAAATACATGCCTCCAACACTGCCCAGTTGACAAATTGAACAGAAAAATCAATAGAAGCATGACAGGACAATAAGAAACAAACCATGTGTATGAGAAAGAACTATGGACACCTCAGGAGCATATGCAAGAATGTCTCTCCAATACTGGCAATACCCAAGAAGGCCTAAAAGATCAGATCTGCCTTCACCACAACGTTGAATTGCTGGTCTTTAAGGATTTCACAATTTCCATCAGTGCATACTCTCCTTGACTATTTACATGTGTTACAATTACCAAGTTCCATAATGCATTGAGCCCCTAGTACCCTGGGTCTACCCTCTACAATTGTTCAAGCATTTGAAATGGGGCATTACGCACCTGCTCCAACTTAGGGTAGCATGATGCCACAGTACTGAGGGAGTGCAGCAGCCGTGCTGCACGTAACCAATACCGCAACCGTGGCTCTGCACCACTTGATGCCACACAGGCCATCAAATGCAGAGGTAGGCAGTTTGCCAATTGCTCCACATCCACCTACAACACATGTCCCACACCTGGCCATCATCACCTCATTGCCAACTTTGTGAAGTTTTCAATAGTTTGTGTCATCACATTTTCACAGTTCTGAAAATTGGCCCCCAAAAAAAATTGCAATGCAAAAAACGTCCTGTAGCAAGATGAAAGGAGATAACTTACCCTCAGTGAAACACCTTTAGCTGAAGTTATATTGAGGACAAACCTATCAGCAGCCTGCAAAAGCTTGTTGATGTCATGTGCACTCAACCCATGGAGTTCCTCCACTGCTACAAACTCATCCATCACCTACACATACAGAAACCCAAAAAATATAGCAATCCAAATTAGCAGATCACCTCAAAGACAAACAAATGAATTAGCTGAAAACCTTTCTATGAATTGATTTACCAGAAACACCCACATTGACACCTGAACACTAAAATCGTGTACACATCAACACAAAAATTCAGCCCTCAACTTCTTTGACTAGATTACAAGCCACAAAACAGTGCTCACATACCTCAGATGATACCAAACCATACCTGACGAGACCAGAACCCAAACAAAGGCTCTGATATAATCAAGTGGTTTCAACAGTGGCAAAATATAGAAGACAAACAGCATACAATCTGTATAAGGCCAAAACATTGCCCAGCAATTTACATGAAGTCAACATAAGCCCTACCATTCAAATTACATGAATGCAACTGATTTCTGCGCTTCTTAAACCTTCATCATTTTAGTATCAAACCCTAATTGACACATCCCAAACAAAACATAGCTATGGGGTGACAGGGGGGTGGCACATGAAGGCCGAATACAACAACATTACTTACTGTGAAGGTGAATTTCAGTAAGCTCTAAAGAAACACAAAATTTTGCAACCCCGTGTCTTTCCACTGCATTGGGTATGCATGCAGCACACATGAACAAGAAACCTAAGAAGCTCCACAAAAAATTCAGTCGTATCTATCAATCACCCTGGTCTCTCCCCAACTCACTCACTCACTCACTCACCTCCAAATATTTTTTTATTAAAAGAAAACCAAACCCTAATTCCTCGTCCTGATCACAAAGACCAACAACAACAAAAACCCACCAGAGTTAACTCCAGCAGCACTGCACTGCAAATCACACGTAATACATACAAATTATTTACATCTCAGAAAACAGAAACCCACAAATCACTCTCTAAAACCCCCCCTTCCAAAATCTCAAGAACAACGAAAAACCCAAAACCGCAAGCATATGAGTAAATAAAAATAAATCAGCATGCATGCAAAATAACTCAGTGGAAAATCCAAGTTTCATATTATTATTATTATTATTATTATTATCCCACCATCCCTAAAGATTAAATAAATTACAAAAAAATGCAAACAAAAATTCAAACAAACAAACCACCCATCAAACAAACAAACAATACATATAAATAATATCTGTAAGCACACTCACATTCACGTTGCGCCGCCCCATGATTGACACAAATTGCATCAAATCATGTAAAGGATTGTCGACCCAAATCCTCTAAATAATGAACTTCAGCTCCTGCAACTGAGTTGTCCTTCAGTTGGCATTTTATTCAAGCACCCAATTCTCCATCTCTCTCCCTCTCACATACACACCCACATCTCTCTCTCTCTCTCTCTCTCTCTCTCTCTCTTCAGTCCTCTCTTGCTTGGGCATTACTGTACATCTATTATCCCTATTCATCCACCATCTTTGGCAAAAGAAAGAAGCTCCTCTTCTTCCTCCTCCCAACAATCCTACATTCCCACTACATTCCAATTGTCACTTCCTCTCTCTCTCTCTCTCTCTCTCTCTCTCTTCACACATCGCCCACTACGTCATCTGATGATGCTTCTCCATCTGCAATGCGATTTGTGAAGTGCAAATTGGGAAGAGGCAAGCTGAGAGAGACGGAGTATAAGACAAGAGAAGGACGTATAATACTGGGAGTATAATACAAAAGCGGACCAGATACGTACGTATGCAAATTCTACACTGTGAAAATTGGGTAGGTACCTGTGGCCGGTCGGAACTGAGAACCGCCGGTTCTATTTCCGGTTACTAAGTAAAAGAACTAAACCAGAAACTCTGAGAGAGAAGGAGATTCTTATACCCGCCATGTGGGTCTTGAAAATTTTGGTGGGGGCAAGGAATGAATGTATTTAATTTTGATTAATTTTTTAAAAAATTTGACCCATTTCTTTTAGCCATTTTTTTACATATATATTATAGCTATATAGCCATAAAAAAGATTAGGGATGTCACAAAGAATGATGGCTTGTGAAAATAGCTTAAATAATAATAACAACAACAAAATTAATAATAATAATAATAATAATAATTTTCATTAGTGTTTGAGCTAATTGTTAATCATAAATATCATGTGAACATTATTATTAATTAAACATGATTTATTTATTTATCATCAAATCCTCAACATTTGAAACCCTAAACCCTATAAACCCCTAAAACCCTAAACCCTAAATATCTTCCTCCTCCTTCTACATGCAAACAAGTATTTATTTTCATCATTTTATCACACTACTACATTTATTTATACATTTAGTTCTTTTATTTCATCATTTATTTTAACTCAAAACTACTAATTATTTTAGATCATTTTTTAATTAAAAGTTTTTCTAAGAACTCACAAACCATGTGAAAATCTTTATCAGGTTGTAGACATATAAGCAAGGTTTTTTAATTTTTAATTTTGTAATATCAAAAATTTGGTGAGTTTTTTTTTTTGGCCAAAAAAATAAAATAAAAGAACTAACAAAATTAGTCAAATTTACACCTGGGAAAAACACACTTTTCCAAAAACAATTCCCAATTTTTTAAAGCAAAAAACAATAAAATGTCCCCAAAATAATTTGTTTTTTTTTTCCTCCAAACTCCCTTTCCAAGTCATAATAATAAGTGAAAATAAAAAAATAAAAAAATAGTCCTTCTCCAATCTCCTTCTCCTTTGAGCAAAGAAATAATATTTTTTTCCTTCCAACCACATCTTCCCTTCTTTCATCTTCAAAGGAGATTATTTTATTTTTATTTTTATTTTTTTTCAAAATTTCTAAAAGAACCCCATTCACACCACAAACTCCAATGGTCAAATATCATGTGTTAAATTTTAGATCATATATATCTAAAGATTTATAAAGCCCACTTCTTAAAAATGTGTCACACATTTGGTGCATATATAGTTAAAGGGTTTTTACCCATGTTAATTTTGAAATGTTGATTTTTTAAAAATTAAAAATTAAATAAACTCCCTCTATAATCAAAACTATAGTTATCATCACTATTTAGTGGAAATCAATTCATAATTAAAGTTTTGATAAATCACTAATTTTGTAGCCCTCAACCTCAAGGCTACCCTAAAATTGATTATAGATTCACACATGCATCTATGTATATATTTTTATTGTATATGATCAAAATCTACAAAAATATCAAAAGATGAATGTCAATAAAAAATATTTGGATATTCTATTGTCAATTGTGTTATCCAATGAATCGACTGTTAAATGATTTGAATTTTCAATATTTCTTTTGTCATGAATTAATGTTAATTTCCACTTTTGAATTGAATGTTATGTTTGTTATTGATTTTATATCATGGAATAGAATAAATTTAATAAGTTGAAGTGACTTTAATGATTTAAATATATATATATATACATGATAAATTTCTTGAAATTATGTCATGTGAAAATATTTTGTTGGAATGTTTGAAAAATAGAATGGGTTTATTTTTATGTTTGATTTTCATAGTTAATAATCTCTAAGGATGTTCATGAATAATAATGGAAAGGATGAGAAAATAAAGTAAATGTTTACCATTTAGACGCTAAACACTAATGTGAAAAAACCCTCAAATTATTTGCAAAAGTTTTTAGAATAAGTTTTCATTCTAACCCATAAAACAATCGATGGTGTTACACACAATAATGTCATAAGAATGTGGTAACACATAGGCTATTCCAAGTCGAGAATGAACCCTAGGTACACATTTCAACTTGTATTTTTGAGATTATTTTGGCCAACATTATCCCATGGGTTACCAAATCTCATATACATTATACAATGTACGGATTTCTTCTATGATTTATTTTCAATTCCATGTCATAATTTTGTAATTTTTTGTTGCATAATACTTGTGTTTAGTAAAAAAAAGCTTATTTATTTTTGTTTCCTAATCTATTGCAATAGGTTTATGAGTCTAAATCAAGCTTTTAATTACCTAACATTAGTTAATACAACATGCATGACTATATAATTATGGCATAATTCAAAAAATCTTTAAGAAATCATTTTTCCTTATTATCATTATTGACAAAATATCAAAAATGCAAAGAGTCAAAACATGACATTGTTGAAGACAAATTCGACTCTCAAAGTATGTAATGCCCTTTGCCATTTGTGCAATAGGCATTGTGGACAAAATCACATCTTGTTTCAATGCCAAGTTAACAACAATTAACAAAAGGATCATTTATACATCTTTTAGATTTGCAAAATTGTACTAATTGTGATTTCACAACATGAACTTGTCCAAGAAATGTTATGAGCTTTGGGCTTTGCTTATGAGCTCCTTTGTAATTATTTTCGGTATAACAAAAGCTTCAAGATGCATCAACTTCATATAGCTTTGTTTGTGAAGGACGATCAATTTTTCATGCATAAAACAAGAAATAATAATTAAGCATTGATTGAACATAATTTGTGATTGGAAGTTCTCACACGTTGGACTTTTGTAAGAGGATTATGTGGCTCTTCGGGACTCCACATGCTCCTCCTCCTCATCTTTTGTGGTCCATAGTCTAGCATCTTAAGCTGAAAAAATGTGGCTTTGGAAATGAGAGTTGCTAGAGTCTCGAGGAGTGACATATTGAATTTGACATGGATTGAAGGTGGTTTGTTCAGCATGCTTTCTTTCAATGCTTTTGTCTAGTCATGGTCGTTGACATGTTGATGTAGGAGTAATGTTGTTTCATGGTGCTTTCTCAAATTTGCTAGTTCACAAGTTGCACAATACAATTGCATTAGCTTATGTACAAATGTGCAAGGATTTAAGGCATGGTGTTTTCAAAAGAAACTAACTAAGAAAGGGCGTACATGCAAGGATTCAAGGGATGGTACCTTAACAAGAGAACTAACCAAGAGAAAGGGAAAAAAATTATGATGGTGATGCTTGTTGGGTGAATACAAGAAAGACCGAGATCAAGGAGCATTGACAAGTAGTTGGATTGTGGAAGTGAAAGAGAAGTGGACTCACCACTAGTTCCACATACTTGGTGCCATGAGTGGTAGTAGCAAAAAGGGGTCACTCAAAGTGCATGCATCTTTGGCTGTCCTTGCCAAGCTCCTCCTTGAAAGTTTCCTGCAAATATAAGTACTAATGACACTCAAGAAGCTGAAGGTGCACATGG